>ENA-UPSM01003011-UPSM01003011.1-activated-sludge-metagenome-genome-assembly--contig:-NODE-3011-length-19539-cov-20.138113_pt1 | contig 19539 bp, 16 predicted proteins | sample MGYA00238181_ERZ773283 | MGnify/ENA primary metagenome ERZ773283 (study PRJEB29023, sample SAMN05720199) | activated sludge metagenome | isolation source: Anaerobic digester | place: Japan...
CCGGCCATTTTGAAAGCCATTTCTGAGGAGTCCACTTCGTGATAAGAGCCGTCATAAAGCTCCACCGAAACATCCACCATTTCAAAACCAGCCAAAATACCGCGCTCCAAACCTTCACGTACACCCTTCTCTACCGCCGGAATATATTCGCCCGGAATAACGCCACCTTTGATATTGTTGATAAACTCAAAGTCATCTTCACGTTTGATATTTTTGGCCACTTTGGCTTCCGGATCAACATTTTTATCCAACGGCTTAACCCGAATCCGCACATGACCATATTGACCGCGACCACCGGATTGTTTGACGTACTTGCCTTCTGCTTCAGCTTCGGCGGTAATGGTTTCCTTATAAGCCACCTGCGGCTTGCCGGTATTGGCTTCCACATTAAACTCGCGTTTCATTCGCTCCACCAAAACTTCCAAGTGCAATTCACCCATACCAGCGATAATTGTCTCCATCGTTTCCGGATCGGTCTTGATTTTGAAAGTCGGGTCTTCATCAGACAGTTTCTTCATTGCAATACCCATTTTTTCTTGGTCAGCCTTGGTCTTGGGTTCTATGCGCATTTCAATTACCGGTTCAGGCACTTTAATGCCTTCCAGAACAATTGGCTTATTTTCATCACACAAAGTGTGACCAGTAGAAGTATTTTTCAGACCAACAATGGCGGCAATTTCGCCGGCAAAAACTTCGTCTACTTCTTCACGGTGGTTGGCGTGCAAACGCACAATACGACCCACCCGCTCTTTTTCTTGATTAATCGCGTTGTAAACATAAGAACCCGATTTAAGCACGCCAGAGTAAACACGGAAGAAGGTTAGCTGTCCGACGAACGGGTCAGCCTGCAGCTTGAAAGCCAAGGCCGAAAAGGCCTCGTCGTCGGAAGTTTTGCGGGATTCTTCTTCACCCGTATCAGGATTAGTGCCGGTAATCGGCGGCATATCCAATGGGCTCGGTAGATAATCAATCACCGCGTCAAGCATCAGCTGGACACCTTTGTTTTTCAGTGCCGAACCACACATTACCGGGAAGATATCGTTATTGATAGTCGCCTTGCGTAAAACTCGCTTCAAGTCATCAAGCGCAATTTCTTTTCCTTCCAGATAATCGTTCATCAGAGTTTCGTCCAGTTCTACAATTTTTTCCACCAGTTCGGCGCGCGCCGCTTTAGCCTCTTCCAAATACTGTTCCGGAATTTCCGCCTCTTTAATCTCTTTGCCTTTTTCGCCTTCAAAGTAGTAGGCTTTCATTTTGAGCAAATCAATCACGCCTTCATGCGCCGCCTCCAAGCCGATTGGCAATTGAACGCGGACGGCTTTTTTGGACAAACGATTGAGAATGGTTTTAAAAGAATGGTCAAAAGACGCGCCCACACGGTCTAATTTGTTCACAAAACACAGACGCGGCACGTTGCCTTCATCAGCGTAACGCCAGTTGGTTTCCGATTGTGATTCCACGCCGGCCACTCCGTCAAAAATCACCACCGCACCGTCCAAAACGCGCAAGCTTCGCCTCACCTCCACTGTAAAGTCGATGTGTCCGGGTGTGTCAATGATATTCAAGCGATGTTTTTGACTCGCATCAGCGCCAGCGTAAGTAGGAGTCCAAAAAGCGGTCGTCGCGGCTGAAGCAATCGTAATGCCGCGTTCGCGCTCTTGGTCCATCCAGTCCATGGTCGCCTCGCCTTCGTGTACTTCGCCAATCTTATGCGAAACACCGGTGTAATAAAGAATGCGCTCGGAACAAGTAGTTTTGCCCGCGTCAATATGCGCGATGACGCCAATATTGCGAACCTTTTCCAGGGGATAGTCTCGAGTCATAGAGAATGTAAAATTAAAAAATTAAAATTTAAAATAATAATAAAAACAATTTGAGTTTTGGACGCAAAAACGAGCAAATAAGAATCACTGATTTTTATTTGCTTCGCCTAATCGCAAAGTGAGCAAAAGCGCGGTTGGCTTCAGCCATCTTATGCACGTTTTCTCGTTTCCGAACGGCATCGCCCTCGTTATTCTTGGCCGCCAAAATCTCTTCAGACAATTTTTCGGCCATCGGCTTGCCTTTTTTGGACTTGGCCGCTTCAATCAACCAACGAAAGGCCAACGACAGCTTACGTTCTGGGCGAACTTCATGCGGCACCTGATAGTTGGCGCCACCAACCCGACGAGAACGAATTTCCATATTCGGCGCGACGTTTTGAATCGCCGCCTCAAAAACCTCCAACGGTTCAGTCTTGGTCTTTTCTTTAATTAAATCAAAGGCGCCATAAACAATCTTGCGAGCGGCGTTCTTTTTGCCTCGCTCCATGATGTAATTGATAAGTTTTTCAACCTTCTCCGAGTGGTAGACATAATCACCACCAACCGGCGGTCGTTTTTTTACTGGTCTGCGCATTTTCGTTTAAAGATAGTTATAGTTAAGGATAAAGATTATTTGGCGGCCTTTGGTTTTTTGGCGCCGTACAAACTGCGACCCTGACGACGCTTGTCCACACCGGACGCATCCAAACGACCGCGGACAATGTGATAGCGAACGCCCGGCAAGTCTTTAACACGACCGCCACGCAACATTACCACAGAGTGTTCTTGCAAGTTGTGGCCTTCGCCCGGGATATAGGCGGCAACCTCCATCCCGTTGGTCAAACGTACGCGAGCAATTTTTCGCAAAGCGGAGTTAGGTTTTTTCGGGGTAGTCGTTTTCACTTGCAGACAAACGCCACGCTTGAACGGAGACGAATAATTAATCGGCTTGTTTTTTTTCATATTAAAACCGTGCGCCAAAGCCACTGATTGGGATTTTTTGGCCACCTTCTTGCGTGATTTTTTGATTAGTTGATTGATTGTTGGCACGATAAATAATTTAAACTGTAAAATTTAGACTGCAACTCGTTATTTTAGTCCAAAAGACGACCAAATCAAAGAGCGCCAACCCTTTGCCTGGTCTCTTTTAATGTAATACAAAAGCCAAAAAAATGCAATATGTTTTGAGGCTTGGCTATGTCTTTAGAAGAAGAAGTTAAAAAGCCATCCCAGTCAAGGCGGTAAAAATTAACGGCAATAACTTGTCAATCACAAAGCCAGCTACTAGCACAGCTAACAAAATAAGGAAAAAACGCTGACGATGGAGTGATTCTTCCAAATGGCGGAAGCGCGGCGGCAAAACCGACAGCAGGATTGTGGCGCCATCCAGTGGCGGAATCGGTATTAAGTTAAACAAAGCCAGCATTACGTTCACCAAAACAACCACGCCAAAAATAGTGATTATGGCCGGGTTTAGGTTCAACGTCGGTGCAAAGCGGATTAAAAGACCAAAAATTACCGCCAACAGAATGTTTGAGGCCGGTCCAGCCGCGGCCACATAAGCCGGGCCCCACTTGCCAGCCTGAAGGTTATAAGGGTTATAAGGCACCGGTTTGGCCCAACCAAAGACAATTCCGCCCGGCAAGAGTGAGAGCAAAAGAGGCAAAATGACAGAACCAAACGGGTCAATGTGCGCAATGGGGTTTAAGGTCAGACGACCGGCCAACTTAGCGGTTGGGTCGCCCAAAACATAGGCCATATAACCGTGGGACACTTCGTGAATGACCACGGACATAACCAAAACAATAATCGAAAAGATGGTGGGGGTTGCCATAATTGAGAAAAGGGGTCTAGCGTCCGCGCGGCGCGGCCGCTAGACTTTTATTTAATTTCTTGCCAAAAAGTTATTTTATGATAACATTTAACAGTCCGTTTGTAAAAAGCGGTCATTACCTAAAAATCATGAAAACCTGCCCCATTTGTGACAAAGGCTCAAAACTAGTTGGTGGTTACTCCAACCGTGTGCGCGCCACTAAATATAACCCGACCGGCAAAGCTCGCAAGAAGCCTAATTTGCAATGGGCCAAAACCGCTGATGGCAAACGAATCCTAATCTGCACCCAATGCCTGAAAGCCGGCAAAAACTTAACTGTCAAAACCAAATAAAGAAAAATCGGACAAGCCCGAGAAAACTGGAGAAGATAACCTTCTCCAGTTTTATTTTAACAGCGCTTAGACTCCAAAATCGAGGGTGGCCGCTCAATTAGACAAAACTTCAGACTGCAGATTGTGGCCATCTGTTTTAAAGAGAATTGTCCCTAAATCTTTTGTCTGTAAAATTGCCGCGCCGCTCGCCTCCAGTCGTGACAAAGTTTCTTGGTGGGGATGGCCATAACGGTTATCAACGCCACTGGAAACAACGGCATAGCGCGGGGCGGTTTTTTGAAGAAAAATCTCCGCGCTTCCGCTCTTGGCGCCATGATGGCTAACTTTCAAGACTTCCGCTTGCAACCCGGAACCGATTTGATAAGCCAATCTTTCTTCCAAGGCCAACGGCGCATCTCCCATCAATAAAAAATTAATTTCCCCATAGGTAAGCTTAGCCACAATCGAAGCCGCGTTACTTTCGCCGTCTTTGGTTCCGGCGCTAAAAATTTCCAGCCATGTATTTTGGTCCAAAATTATTTTCATTCCCTCTTGGGCCAGAAGTTTTTGCGCCTTTTCTGCCTCAATTTTTGTTTGCAAAATTTGGTAAGCGGCGCTCTCGCTTGCGGCCTCCGGCGCCAGGTAAGCCAAGACCGCGAAACGGTCAAAGACATCCGGCAACCCGCCAATGTGGTCCAAATCCGGATGAGTAGCAACCACCAAATCAATTGACCGATCAAAAAAAGGCACCGCGCGCCCCAGGGCGCGAATAACTTTTTTGTCTGGCCCGCCGTCAATCAAAATTTGATTTTTATTTGGCGCCGTAATCAAAATCGCGTCCCCCTGGCCAACATCCAAAAAAGCCACTTGCAAAAAATCTGTCGGTTGAGATTGCCAAACAACCCCCCAAACAAAAAGATTACCAACCAACAAAACAACGACCACAACCCACCGCCATTTCATATTTTTGAAATATTAAAAAAACTTAAGACTAGCCTCTGCTATTTTATAACAAACAATATTTAAATGTTACCAAATTTTATTCTAACCAATCCTTCCTTTATCCACAGTCTACCATTTTATGCGGCCGCATAAAATGGTAGACTTGCTAATGATCAATTATTTATTACTTATTCACTTAACTACTAACCTAAAATGACCTTAACCGATGAAATTTTATTTTTTCTATCAAACCACCCGGGCAACTATAAAAGACTAAGACAGGACCTAAGTCATAATCGAACTTTTACAGAAGACGAGCGAGAAAGGCAAAGATTTAACAAAACAATACTCAACACTTTGCATAAACTTAAAAAAAGAGGCTTGGTGGAAGGAAACAGCAATTCTTGGAAAATTTCCCAACTAGGAAAAAAATTCCTTTTTCATCCGAAAAAACTGAATTTGGACAAAGAAAAAACAAGCAGGCCCACCACAAAAAAACTGATTGTAATGTTTGATATTCCAGAAACAAAGAGAGTAGATAGAAACTGGCTAAGAACTCAATTAAGAAAAATAGATTTTATGATGGTTCAACAAAGCGTTTGGCTGGGGCCGGCCCCCTTGCCTCAAGCTCTCGTTTCAGCCCTAAAAGACCTGGGGCTTTTAGAGTACCTAAAATTTTTTGAGGTTAAAGAAAAAGATATTATCTAAAACTTTTTACACTCTTTTTCGCGCCCTAAAATAATCAGAGATTATCTCCTATATTGTGCGGCCGCATAATATAGGAGATAATTCTTTTCTTGTCAAAAGCAAGTAAATTTTTGTTAAAAGCAAATAAAAATTCTTATCTATCTTTTTTTATTCCCCAAAAAACAAATACTACCAAGAGCCCATAAGAGACCAGTACCAACCAGAGGGGAGGAGCGGAGATTGTTACTGAAGCCAACGGGAAACGCGCGAAAAACTGCGCTGATTTGATAATATATCCCAGAACAAAATAAGAACCATACGCAAAGGGCAGGGACGGAAAGCTCCCCAAAAATCCGGCGAGACCGGTCAAAAAAGACAGAAGCATTCCCAAAGGAATCGCCGGCAGTATGACAATGTTCGCCAAAAAACCAATTAAAGAAATGTTTCCTGTTTTGTATATCAACCAGGGATAGACGGCTGCTTGAGCGCCCAGGGTTGTTGAGATAACTTCGCGCAAGCCGAGCCTGATCGGCACAAATCTCAGGCGGCTTTCAATTAAAGGTGACAAATAAATCAACCCAAGCGTCGCCAAAAACGACAACTGGAACCCCAAATCAAAGATCAAGATTTTGGGGTTCCATAAAGTCATCAAAACACCGGCAAAAACCAGAGCCACGCCAGCCTCATAAATTCGCCCATAACCACGAGCCAACAGACCCAAAATCGCCATTACCGAGGCGCGAGCCACTGATGCTCCCCCACCAACCATCAAACTAAAAAACAAAACCCCCAACACGCTTCCTGATATTGCCCAAGCGTGAGGCAAGAAAAACAAGGCTCTCAGAATATAGCTCGCGACGATAGACAAATTGAAGCCGGATAAGACCACCACATGAGAAATACCGACCCGACGAAAGACTTCTTCTAATTCTTCGCCTAAACCGGACTTGCCACCAAGCAGTATTCCGGAAGCCAGAGCTGACGCCGGCTCGGGAATAACTTTTTCTATTTTTTGCTGAAAAGTTTTTTTCAGTCTAATCAACCCTCCTAGCACCGACCACGGGGCCGGTGAAACTTTTTTGATTTCGGGATAAAAAAACTGACGACCAATATCACGCGCGGCCAAATATTTTTCATATTCAAAAATTTGCCCACTTTCAGTCTCAAAATTTTCCGGTTGGCGCAATTCGCCTGCTAGCTGAACAGTTTCACCGTAAAAATAGGCCGGGAATCTCTCGGTAAAAACCAGGATTTTTTCGCCGGTTATTGTTTCTTTAACTATCAACCGAGTATTGCCTTCTCGTTCCTCCGGTTCAGCGACTATCTTGCCGACCAAAACAACATCTTCATCCGACGGCAAAGATGATTTTTCAACCGAGGCGAACTCCAAACGTCCGGCCCCCATCGACAAACCTAACAAAAAAACAGCTAACAACCAAAAGCGTCCAAGATCCGGTTTTAAAAAAGCGAGAACGCCAAATAAACTGGCCAAAAACAAAAACCAAACGACCAACCACCAACCAAAGCCCAGTAACGCCGACATTATCACGCCTCCCAAAAAACCGGCAATCAAGAGCCCGGCAAAAATTCTAGCTTGAAACATATTTTTTAAAACAGCTCGCCCTGCTCTTCACCGGCTTCATCCATCGCCCGGTTAGCCAACTTGTCAGCCAAGGCATTCTCTTCGCGCGGAATATGTCTAAAGGTTAAATTTTTAAATTCCGCGACCCGCAAGTTCCAAATTTTTATAAAAAGCGGCACAAGTTTTTCTTCTTTGATTTGGTACTCGCCGTTTAATTGACGACAAACCAATTCGCTGTCCAACCGGGCTTCTATCGCCAAATTTTTCACTTTTTCTTTACCGAATACTTTCTTGAGGGTCTCCAAACCCAACAAAACCGCTTTGTACTCCGCCTCATTGTTGGTTAGCACCCCCAAAAAAGCCCTAGCCTCCCTGACCACCTTCCCCCTCTCGTCAAGAATGGCCACCCCAGCGCCACCCGGACCGGGATTCCCGCGCGAGCCGCCATCGGTGTGTAAAATTATTTTTTCCATTTTTTTATTATAGCCTGCTCACCAAGAAAAAACCACGTTATTTACTCGGCCCGTTTAACGTCCACCAAGCGCAAGCGCAATTCCGGCCTGGCTTTAAAAGTCGATTTTTCTAAATTGACCAATAAATCCAATCTTTCGCCTCGCGCTAAATTAACATCTTCAAAATTATGGCCATTTCGAGAATCAAACTCTTCCTTAAGCAAGGTTGGGGGACAAGTGAAAAAACCAATTGCCGAAATTATCCCACCTCGGCTGTTTTTGAAACCAAGTTCCAAGTGAATGCCACCGTTACCAAAAGTGCGGACCGACTCAAGCAAAACATTCTTGAGCAAAAAAACCGGTTTTGGATTGCCAACGCCAAAGGGACCAAATTGTTCAACGTCTTCATAGGTGCCCCACGTTATTTCATCAAGCATAATTTCTGAATCTATCTCCAACTTATTTTCCACTTTTTGCTTTTCAACTTTTTTAAAAGCCTGATTTAACTTTTGAGACAATTCTTTTTCTTGGCCATCAGCCAGAGTGAAACCGGCAGCCACCGTATGCCCCCCAAAGGCCTCAAAAAATTCGCCGCCCCCGGCAGCTTGCATCAACCCCACTAAACTGACCGAACCGTCAGACCGGCACGAACCTTTAATTTCCCCACGGCTGTTTCGCGACCACAAGAAAATCGGTCGTTCATATTTTTCCAGCAAACGACTAGCCGCCAAACCCAAAACGCCCAAGCCCCAATCGGGGTTGCCAGCGACGATAACCGCTGGTAATTTTTTATCTTTGAATAAGAAGTCGGCTTCTTTCAAAATAACATCCACCAAAACACGACGTTCCTTGTTTTTTTCCACCAAATGACGAGCAATCATCACCGCCTCAATGTCATCATCAGTGCGCAAAAGATAATAAGCCTGCGAAGCTGACGACATTCGGCCGGCCGAATTGAGATGCGGACCCACCATAAAGCCGATATCATCTTCCGAAACGTAGGCCGGTTTAATTTTGAGCATCCCGAGCAAAGTCTGAAGACCTAGGCGTTTGGTTCGGCGCAAAACCTTCAGGCCAAAGAGCGCCAAGACACGATTCTCTCCCTCAAGCGGCACCATATCGCTAATGGTTGAAATAGCCACCAGGTCGAGCAGCCATTTTTCCCAACCTTCAGGAATATTAAAACGCTCAAGCGCCAAAATTACTTGAACCAACTTAAAGGCCACGGCGCAACCGGCAAGCATTTTGAAAGGATATTGGTCATCTTCCCGTTTAGCGTCGACAATCGCGAGCGCCGGCGGCAATTTTTCTTGTGTCAGATGGTGGTCGGTGATAATCACATCCAAACCCAATTTGTTCGCTTCGACCACCGCCTCAATATTCGTAATGCCACAATCAACTGTGACAATCAACTTGACTCCTTCCACGGCAAATTTTTTAACCGCTTCTGTTGTCAGGCCATGTGCTTCTAAATGACGATCTGGTATATATGCCTCAAAATCGTTGTAACCAATCCGTTTAAAAAAAGATTCAATCACCAGAGCGCCGGGGATGCCATCCGCGTCATAATCACCAAAAATAATTACTCTTTCTTTGCGGTAAATCGCATCAATAACCCGACGAGCGGCCGTTTCAATATCGGTCATCAAAAAGGGGTCGTGCAAATCTCGCTCGTAAGACGGGTTCAGATACCTTGACGCTTCATCGGCCGTCTCTATCCCCCGACTGAAAAGCAGTTGACGCGTGAGCGGTGAAAAATCCGCCAAGGCGATTTCTGTTTTCTTACTTAGCGGCTTGCGTTTAAGCCATTTTTTGGTTGCCATAGATATATTATAACACAACTTGGTTTGCCCTAAATTTCTGGCGTTTTTCAATTTTTCTCTTTAAACCATCTGCAAAATACGCTATACTATCTAAAAATCAGGGGTTTGGTTATCGTTGTTCTTTATTTTTGATTTTAATTTTTACATTTTAAATTATTTATATGGATTGTCTTTTTTGCAAAATTGTCGCTGGCGAAATCCCGGCTCATAAAGTTTACGAGGATGATAAGTTTATCGCTTTTTTGGATATTAAACCGATAAACCCCGGCCACACTTTGATTATTCCCAAAGCTCATTATCGTAACCTTTTTGATATGCCATATGAACTCTTAGCCGAACTGGGCCCCTTAATCAAAAAGATTGCCTTGGCGGTCAAAGACGCGACTGGCGCCGATGGCATCAATATTGGCTGGAACAACGAACCGGCCGCCGGCCAGCTTATTTATCACTCACACACGCACATTATGCCGCGTTTTGAAGGCGACGGTTTTGAACATTGGCGCGGCAAATCTCAACCAACGACGGAAAAATTTATTGAATTAACCAAAGATATTCAAGGGATGATTTACGACGGAAAAAAATAACGCAATCTTAATTTAACTTAAATGCTTTTAACCTTAACTTTTGACTTCTAAAATTTAACTTTTAACATTCAGTACTTTAATCCCCACCAATTTTCCGCCCGAAGCGATATAGTCAAGCATTGCGCCACCGCCAGTAGAAACAAAGTCAAACTTGTTTTCCAACTTAAGTTTTTTTATGGCCGCCAAAGTATCACCGCCGCCCACCACTGTAAAAGCTTTGATCTTGGCCAGAATCTTGGCCGTTTCCAAAGTGCCCTTGGTGTAATCTTTTTCAAACCAACCAAGTGGCCCATTCCACAGAACCGTCTTAGCGCCCTTGGTCACCTTGGCAATCTCCGCCAAAGTCTTAGGACCAATGTCAAAAATCGCTTCCCCCTTTATTATTCCATTTGAATCTTTAACCGTCTGCCCCTTGTCATTCGCCACGATTACATCAATCGGCAATCTCAAATTTTTATTTTTTAAAAACGGTTTAATATAACCCAAGTCACTATCCACGACGGATAATCCTACTTCTAAACCTTGAGCTTTGAAAAAAGAGTTAGCCAAAGCTCCGCCTAAGAATATTTTATCGGCCTTGGCCAATTTCTTAATGAGAGGGATTTTGGTCTTAAACTTGGCACCACCCAAAATAACCACTAGTGGCAACTTGGGTTTTATTACTCGCTCCAGATTTTTTATCTCTTCTACCAAACGCAGACCAGCATAACTCGGCAGAAGTTTGGGCAAGCCAACCACCGAAGCGTGAGCCCGATGCGAAACCGAAAAAGCATCGTTGACATAAATATCACCCAAATTAGCCAACTCTTTAGCAAAAAACTTGTCATTGTTTTTTTCTCCAGGCCATAAACGCAAATTTTCCAATAAAACCAAGTTATTTTCCTCCAACAATTCCCTCGCTTGCTTAAAGTCAGTTGCCAATTTTGTTTTTTGGTGGTGACTCAAATATTTAGCAACCGACAGAAGTGAGGCCTCTTCATCGCCCAAATGAGAAATAAGCAAAACCTTAGCGCGCTTCCCAAGCAAATAATCAATTGTTGGCCAAGACTGATCAATCCGAAAAGTTTCGGCGATTTTCCCATTTTTAAACGGCACGTTAAAATCTACCCTGACAATCGCGATTTTGCCGGCCAATTGCTTGGCTGAAAGTTGTTTGATATTTTTCATAGCTTAATTATAACAAAAAATCAAACCAACGCCCGCTCTTGGCCTAGGTCCGTCCTAGCCACCTAACCCAACCTTGGACTAGGACGGACCTAGACCAAAACTAAAGGCCAATTTTTCAACGGCTCAACGCGTTGAGCCGTTGAAAATGGCTTAAAATAAGAACTTTTTTCACCCCAAATTTTAGGGTTATCAGACTAACCTCTACTTTGTTTGCTCGGCAATTTTTAAAATTTCACCAAAATCTTTGGCCGAAAGCGAGGCTCGTCCCACCAAAAGGCCATCCGCACCACCTTCTCTCAAAAAACTCTCGGTGTTTTTAGCATCAGCCGAACCACCATACAAAACCGGCACAGTCATTGCCTGCTTTTTATTGATTATTTTACTCAAAATCTTCCGGATAAAAATCGCATTATGCATAAAACCGTCCGGCGTTTCCACCCCTATTGCGTCTTTACCAATCGCCCAGACCGGCTCATAAGCAATAATCAATTGGTCGACCAAGCGTGGTGGTATTTTAATTAAAGCCTCTTTTAATTGTGCTTCCAAAACTTTTAGATAGTGACCATGAGCATCACGATCTTTTTCACCGACACACAAAACAACTTTTAAGCCCGCTTTCATTGCCGCTTTTATCTTGCGGTTTATAATTTCACCCACCTCACCACTAGCTCGCCTTTCCGAATGACCTAAAATAACATAGAGAGCACCTGTTTCTTTAAGCATTATTGGCGAAATATTACCAGTATGAGCGCCTTTTTCTTCCCAATAAACATCCTGAGCGCCAAACAAAGTCTTGCCAGGTTTTTTGCCAATCAAGTTTTCTAAATAAATAACCGGCGGACAAAGAACAACTGTTGTTTTGCGCAGACTGGCCACTGTCTTTTTTATGCCACTTACAATTTCTCGCGCCTCCCTCCGGCTCACCGGATTCATCTTCCAGTTGCCGATAATTATTTTTTTAGTCATAAAATCATTTTAACCCAAGCCCAAACTAAAACCAAACGGACGATTGATTAATTAGATCTCGCGCCAAGATATAATTTCATAATTTTCTGACACTAATGGGAAAAACGGAGGTGGATTATAAAGAAGATTACCGTCATAAATCAGATTTCTTGTTTCATAACCATTGGCATCAGTATAAGCAAAACCATAACGTTTATTAGTTCCCACCATTCCAAACAAAGTAATTGTGTCTCTGATGTGGTAAGGATGACAATTGTTGTTGTAATAATAACGCCCCGCTCTTCCATTTTTAGCAATCAAAGCGGCATCAATCCTCAAGATATCATTGCTGTCCATGCCAGCATTAATATTGCCCTGAGCAATTAGACCAATTACGTCCGTGCCGTCATATTTGGTATAAAGAAGGTCGCGATTAAAATTTATATTGGCATAAGTGCTCGGATTTTCTGGAAACCGCGCCACGGCAATTGTTAATCGGGCACCACTGATTTGACCTTCAACCCAAATATTATCCTCTATAAAAATTAAACCGTTTGAAGGCAAGGGAAAGTTACTAACTAAAGTTTGAGTTCCCACACTCCAAGTTCCCCAACCTTCTTGATCCTCCCAATTTGGCTTGCGACAATTATTCTTTGGCAAAGCCATAAGCGAATTTACTTTATATAGATCAAAAGTATTGTCAGTTTTCAAAACCAAGTTGTAACCATAAACGCCGGATGGAGCAAAATAAAGACCGTTTTGTTCGGCGGCTGTTTTTATCTCGCTTAAAGTGGACATCAAACCATTAAAGTCCACGGCTGGTACCGGAAATTCTCGTCCAGCCAAAAAAACATCATTCCTGGTCATCACCGGATTAGGTGGAGCCTCATACACCCTAAAAGAAGAAACTAGATTGTTTTCCGGTGGGGGAGGGTTGAGATGCGTATGAACACCAAATTCATTCTTGTCACCAGTATCATCATGGTCTGGATCATTATAGTCAGCCTTGGCGCTAGTCACAATGTTATGAGCCAAACCATCAAAACGAATGCCCTCGTTGGAGTGCACGGGTCCAAATGTTTCCGTTCCTTGACCGAAACGCATTACCGAGTTGGCCAACAAGGCATATTTAGCAAAAGAGGGTACCGCCATTTTTACTTCTATTGTTCTAGCTAGATTAGGAAAACCATTCACCTCCCCCTTAGAACTGATAGTAACCAAGGTGGAACCCAAGTCCGGCGGAGTAATATCCAAAGTGAATTGACCGACAACCTCACCGGTTCTGTCAACAAAATCGTGAACGTAAGGGCCGGGCGCGCCGGTACCATCCTGAAAATCAGTTTTGTTATGCGCCAAATGCCAACGATAATAATCAATACCCGCCTCGGCGATTTGCAAGGCTTTTTCACGAATAACCGCCTGGTTTGTTAGTTTTAAATTTGCCGTTCCCCAAGCAATCAAACTGCCAATCATTAGCACGCCGATTGAACCGTAGACCAAGACATTAATTAATAAGGCGCCTTTATTTTGTTTAAATTTTTTCATCACCAGTTGTCTTTTACGTTTCTAATCATTACTTCGCTTTGGACCGTGTATGGCGCCGGCGCGCGGTTACTTGGTGCCTGAATAACAAAGACAAAACGCGCCATTCTTATCGCCTGAACATCAACCGGTTCAATCAAAGAAGTAGAAGAAGTAGAGCCATCGTAACCGTTGCCAAAATAGACAAAAGTGCTGGAAGCGGTTAACAAATCAGCAATTAGAGTCTGAATCTTTTCATCTCCGGTCTCATAAACAACAGGATTGCCGGAAGGTTCGGTTAATCCCCGTTTGAGAGAATTATCTTCAATAAAGTAACGCAAACGCTCTCTTGTTCCGTCATCATCCGGGTCAGAAAAAAAAGTTAGAGAGGTAGAGGCGGCAGATTCAATCAAAAAACCCCCGGTCGCCGATGATTCGGCCGCGCGTAGCTCAGCTGTTAATTTTTTTAAGGCTGATTTGGCGTTACTGTCAGCCGAAAAAGAGAGGCTATAACGAGTATTAAAGACAAACAAGTCGCGACCGAACGTTGATAAGGCAACCAAAAATAAAACCAACAATCCGGTCACGATTAATATCTCTATCAAAGTAAAGCCAGTTTTTCTCAGTTGTTGTTTTTTGTGTATCATAGAGAATTCAAAGAAGCCTCAAAACTCTGCCAGTCATTAGAAACCAAAATTTCGCCGGTAAAATCTTGATAACCGTCACGAGTCACCGACACAATATAATTATCAAAAGCCAGAGAATCAAAATAAACCTGGCCGAAAGGCAGACACAACGAGCTGTAGGTAATCGCCATATCGGAAATTCTGGGCGTCACCGATTCATCTTCGGTAGACAGTAGTAACTTATAGCGAATATAGCGCTCATTGGTGTGAATACTATTTACGTTAGTCTCAGACGAAGTATAGTAAGAACCGGCTGTACCATCCGGACCGACAAATTCCCACGGACCTTCGGGTAAATCGCTCGTGGCCAACTGAAACCGAACACTGTTTTCGCCGGTTGAGGTAGCTTGTGTCGCCGGCTGCCAACTTAACTGATAGTAAGTAGTCGTTGCCGAGCCGACATCAAAAATTGACGAAGTGTAATATCCTTCCGGCACATAACTGTCCAGGACTTGAGTTAGCTTTATTTCACCGGCCGGATCATTGGCTTCCAAGTTAAAAATTTCTCCTCCGGCCGCCGACCAATCAGTCTCCCGCAAATGACCACGGTTGGTAACTTTTTCAAAAAAAGCACCCGTAGAAGTACCGGTAATTGTTATGTTCGCCCCATCAAGTGGCAAGCCACTGGCGCCATCCTTGGCGGTTATCAACAAACCGCGTGAAGCTTTGGGCGCCAACACCAGCAAGACGTCATTGGTTGTGTCCGGATCAACCGGAATGGAAAGGAGCGGAAAAGAACCTACCACGTCATAAGACGCGTCACTCGGCAAAATATGATAGTTGTCCCACTCAAAATTATTTAGGGTCAGATAACCCATACTGTCCGTCGTTAAATCTTGACTATACTTTAAAACATCCGGGTCACGTCCCAGCAACTTTGTGCCCGACAAATTAAAAGAAAAAGAACCTATTCCCTGACAGAATTGATCAATTGTTCGCAAATTAACGGTACTCAATTTGTCTATCGGCAAACTGATTTGAGTAACCGCTCCCTCAGAGATAGTTGCGTTGGGGTTGACCGGATTGACAATCCCACTTTCACCGGCCGCGTAGGTTTCTTCGTGACTGTAACCGCTTTTGCCAACCCTAACCTTGTAGGCTAAAGCTCCAGGCGGCAAGTCAACCAAAGCCAGTGTACCCGTATTATCTGTGACATCATTTATGGTAATTGATGGAACGTGTGAATCATTAACCACCACAACCGAGGCACCAACAACCGGCAAACCGCTGGCATCAATTGCTTTGATGAGCAGAGCGCCGTTACCGTTCGCTGTTTCCAAGGCTAAGGGCGCGATATTGGTAGCCACTGAAATCGGTTCTATCCCGCAACTGCCACAGCTGACCAAAACTTCCACTAATTTATAATCAGCCGGAGAAGTATCATTTGGATTTCCTCCAATTGTGCCATCATAAGGATCATCAATTGAACGAACTGTTGTGGTCACTCCCCAAGAAATACCACCTCGTTCAAGAGTTTCAAAAGCCGCCAGTTTGCCAGTGGGCCAACCGTCAACAATACCTAGATCGCCATAGGGTAAATGCCTTGCCAACTCTAACCTTTCATTAACCACCATGAGCGCCATGGTGCGTAATCTTGACACCTTGGCAATCTTGCTTACCGCCGACAAACCATTAAAAAGCCCGAGCACCACAACCAAAAACACCGCCACGCTGACTACCGCCTCCACCAAAGTGAAGCCTCTATTATTTTTTTTGTCATAAGTTGACAACATTTTAAGTGATGGCACTTGATAATGAGTACATTGGCCCGATAATAGAAATGGCAAAGAACCCGACCGCCACACCGATAACAACCATCAAAACCGGCTCAATAATCGTGGATAAGTTTTTGGTCACCTGGTCAACTTCCTCTTCATAAAAAATCGCGCCTTTTAGAAGCATTTCCGGCAGTTTTCCGGTTTCTTCGCCAACTGCCGAAACTTCTTCCACAAACACCGGAAACAGATTTTGGTGAGCCTCAAAGACGGCCGAGAGGGTGACCCCTTTTTGCACTTTCTCAGTCGCCTCTTTCATCACCGCCTTGTAATGATGATTTTGAACCACTCGTTCGGTTATCTCAATCGTCCTGATCATGCTCACGCCTGAACTAATCAAAGAAGAAATCGTGCGCATAATGGTCGCTGAGTTAATCTGGCGCGTTAGATTGCCAATCATTGGCAATCGCAAAGAAATAGTGTCCACCCAAGCGCGGCCTTGTTTTGAACGCCACAAGGAAACCAGTCCTACCACCAAAGCAATCGCCAAAATAATCACCAAAATAACATTCCCCGCCATAAAATCACTAACCCCAATTAAAACCCGAGTTGATAAGGGTAGCTCCACATTTAGTTCACGGAAAGTGGCTGTCAGGGTGGGGACTAGGAACATCATCATCAAGACACCAATTATCGCCATCACGACGACAATTACTGATGGATAAATCATTGCCCCTTTGACCTTGCGTTGTAAATCATAACTTTTAGTCAACTGTTCACTGACACTTTTTAGCGCTTCTGGCAGTTTGCCGGACTCCTCCGCGGTTGAGACCATCGCCACAAATACTTCCGGGAAAACCTTCGGATAATTGGCCAACGAATCACTCAGAGTCCCTCCTCCGTCAACTCGTTCGCCAACATCGTGAATAATTTTTTTAAATCGCTTATTGGGGGTTTGTCTTTCCATCACTTCGAGCGAACGAGAAAGCGACAACCCTGCGCTAATCATGGCGCTCAGATTGCTGGCAAAAACAATCTTGTCTTTCATTTTAACCCGCCCAAAAAGGTCAATCTGCCAGATCTTGGTTTTTTTTCTCTTGCCGGCCGGTTCGGCATAAATCACCGTCAAGCCTTCAGTCCGCAAGCCTCTGGCCAAAGCAAAACGGTCGGTCGCCTCCCGCTCGCCGGATATCTCCTCGCCTTTTTCATTTTTTGCTCGAAAAAATAATTTCATATAATAATTTAGAAGTTAAAAGTCAGAAGTCAAAAGTTTAAATAATTATGTAAAAAGTTCAGATTCTTGGTCCTTTTAATTTTATCACAGCACTACCTATCATTTTAGTAATTTCATCTACTTCTCTTAACAAAGAGTTAATTTCTTCCTTTTTGGATAAGCCACTATCTCTAAGCAGACAAAGCCAATATGTTGTTTCATTTGCGCTTTTTAGTGAAATTTCAAAAAACTTTTTAAATTCTTTTCTAGAGCTAGAACCTTTAGCTTCAACCAAGTTTGCTCCAATAGAACAAGCTGATCTTATTAGTTGGTCTGTGATCACCCAGGCACTTCTTTTTTGTGGTAAATGATCTGTAATTTTTATTATTTCTAAACTAAATTTAAAACAACGTTTCCTGAGGTCCATTCTTTCTTCAATCTTCTCTTCATTCATAACTTATCTACTTTTGATTTTAACTTCTAGCTTTTGACCTTTAACTTTTAACATGACTTATTCTGTTATCACCCTCAACACTTCCTCAATTGACGTAACCCCACGCGCCGCCTTGTAAAGACCATCTTCAAATATCGTCATCATTCCTTCTCGCTTGGCCTCCTCAACAATTGCGTCAGAAGTCGCGCCGGAAATTATCAAATCCCGCAAGGTCCGAGTCATAGGCAAAACCTCGCTAATACCAACTCGTCCGGAGTAACCGTCTTCGTCTTTCCCCTCGCTCTCGCCTGCTGAAACTTTGGGGCGGTAAAACGGTATTTTTTGCCAGTCTTTCTCTTGAGTCACTTTTTCTTTTTGCAAAACCAAGAGCAATTTATCTAAATCAGTTTTTTTACCAAGCTCTTTAAGCTCCGCGTCAGTCAAGAAGTATTCTTCTTTGTTGTCATTTAAACGCCTAACCAAACGCTGGGCAATAATAATATTAACCGTAGAAACCAAAAGAAAAGGTTCCACTCCCATATCAAGCAAACGCGGAACTGAACCGGCGGCCGAATTGGTGTGCAAGGTGGATAGCACCAAGTGGCCGGTCAACGCCGCGTTAACCGCCAAACCAGCTGTTTCGCGGTCGCGAATTTCTCCCACCATGATAATATCCGGGTCTTGACGAACTAGCGTCCGTAAACCGGACGCGAAAGTCAGACCGATATCCGGCTTAACTTGAGTTTGGTTTATACGCGAAATTTGATATTCAATCGGGTCTTCAATTGTGGAAATATTAACATCCGGCGTGTTTAAAATATCAAGCAAAGCATAGAGGGTGGTTGACTTGCCAGAACCAGTTGGGCCGGTTACCAAAATCATGCCAGTTGTGCGACGAATCGCTTCCTGGATGTGCTCCAGGCCATCTCCATGGAAACCAACTCCCTCCAGGGTAAAACCGTGGACCGAATCGGGCAAAAGACGCATTACTATTTTTTCACCATAATAGGTCGGCAACGTAGAAACGCGGAAAGAAACATTTTGGCCATCAGCTTCAATCTTGAAACGACCATCCTGCGGCAAACGCTTTTCATCTAGCCGCAAATTTGCTAAAACTTTTAGGCGAGCTGTGATACCCGGGGCCGTCTCCTTGGGCAAAATCATCGCGTCATGCAAAACACCATCTAAACGATATCGAATTATTAATTCATCTTCAAAAGATTCAATGTGAATATCGGAGGCTTTTTGGGAAATTGCGTGAGATAGTAGAGTATCAACGATACGAACAATCGGTAGGTCTTCCGCCAACTTTTTGAGCTCTCCCTCGCCTACTTCTTCACCTTCAGTTGTCGTGACCATCTTGAGCGAGGCCGCCTCCTTCTGAATAATATCTCCAAATTCAGCCTTCAGGCTTTTTTGGTATTGCAAAAGAACCGCCTTCATTGATTCCGTATCCGTCAAACGGGGCAAAATCTTTAGCTTGGAACCTTTTTTGATAAACTCAATCGCTTCAAGGTCTAGCGGATCAAGCATCGCTACCTCCAGACTTTCGCCACTTTTTTTGTAAGCCACGATATTGTGTTTGCGAGCAATCGGTTCTGGAATTATAACCAGAATATCCTTGGCGACTTTTTCTTTGCGTAAATCGACAAAAGGAATACCGATAACATAAGCCTTGGCGCGCCGCATCTCATCTTCGGAAATCAAACCCTTGGCAATCAAAAAATCTTCAACTTTTTTTTCGTTTTCGCCAACTTCCTCAATCGCGGCGTTTAAATCTTTCGCCGAAATCAAACTGGAATCAATCAAGAAATTTTTGAGTTGAGTTAAGTCGGCGTGCAT
>ENA-UPSM01003015-UPSM01003015.1-activated-sludge-metagenome-genome-assembly--contig:-NODE-3015-length-19520-cov-10.213563_pt1 | contig 19520 bp, 20 predicted proteins | sample MGYA00238181_ERZ773283 | MGnify/ENA primary metagenome ERZ773283 (study PRJEB29023, sample SAMN05720199) | activated sludge metagenome | isolation source: Anaerobic digester | place: Japan...
AGACCTTGATTGGCTGGCGGGTCTTGCTCTGGATTTTTTCCCTATATAAAAAAAAAGGCGTTCTCAACTGAGAACGCCCTTCGCTGTTTCCAGGGTAGACTTTACACCGCTGGCCAACCTCTCGGGGCGTAAGGACACATTATCATCACGTTTCTCCACATGTCGAAGGCCAATGAAGCCATGACGATCTCCCTTTCTATTCCTCTGTTCATCACTCTTTTATCTTCCGCCATTTTTGCTTTTTATCCTAACAAAGTAAGCGAAAATTTTCAAGATACTGAATTAGCCCTGACATTTGTCTGAAATTCCTCTGCAATCGCCAATCATTTTCAGCAAAGAACAAATCCTGTTCAGCCAGTTACCTGCTGCTGGATTAAAAGAAACTAAATGATTGCTCGGGCTGTGGTTGAAATTGTCAATTACTGACCAATTAGTTCAGACACTTTATCCAGGTACTATCAAAACCGCCCTACTTCATCCGCCGCTTGAATCTTCAATTCTAGTTTATTACTGTTTGACGATGCTTGTGTAAGGTAAAACCCTGAGTACCAGGCCTGAGATGACAACGGTTCCAGCCTGACCCTCCGCTCCGACTCCGTTAGACCAGACGCCGATCTACTTCATAATACCCGGCATCAGTTGATATAAATGAATTACATACTTCTTTTTTCCCCACTGGTTATCAAAGATTGAGGATAGCCCCAGAAGCCAGGGGCTTGAAATCATAAATGGGAAGCGGTTCAGAAGAAATTAACTTCAAAGAGAGCGACTCAAAAGACCACAAAGCATAATACTCAGGATGAGAAGAGTAATAACAAAGTGCATATATATTTTGTTTATCAGCCAGGCCGATATTCATGGCTTGCACTCCTCTGGAATGTTTAATTATCGTTTCTTTCAACCGGCCAAGTGCTTCCTCCGGCGGCTCACTTTTCAAATAGCTTTGCAGCATATTCCAGATTTTCTGGGAACCAATCTCTCCTTTTACAGGAAAAGGAAGACAAATGCCCTTGATAAACCCATTAAAGACAAAAGAGTAAGGCCCTGAACAAAAAGGCTGATTATAGTCGAGGCAGTTTCTTTGTTCAGGAAAAGATGAACTGCGAGCATGAAAAAGAAAAAATCTGCCGGCGGGAAGAGATTTAAACGTGGCTTTCTCCTCCCACACAGGTTTTGTTGATTTTTTAACCACCCAGTTGCTATCATCAGCAAGATAGGCTAAGCCCCAGCCATCACCCTGCCAGTCACCTTCGAGACTCCTGCTTTTCCTGCACATTTCGGAAAAGGCGAGAGCCAGCTCTCCTGGCTGGAAATCAAAGTTTGATTTTACCATTAAGAATCTGCACATTATTTCAGGCTCTTAATAACCTCTTCCAGCTTTTCGACACATTCATCTATCTGAGTTTTCTCTACAATATAAGGAGGTAAAAAGCGGACAACACTGCTCCCGGCAGGCACAGCCAGTATTTTTCTCTTTTGAAGCTCTTTAATGATACAATCTCTTTTTTCTTTGACTTCCACACCGATCATCAAGCCTTTACCCCTGACTTCAACTATCAAGTCAGATTTAATTTCTCTTAATCTGCCTAAAAAATAATCTCCGATTTCTTTTACATGCAGGAAAAGAGCATCATTTAGCAATTCCAGCGTGGCCAGCAGGCCGGCACAGGCCAGAGGATTACCACCGAAAGTAGAAGTGTGGATTGATCTTGGTATTTTCTCTGCAATTTCTCTTGAAACCAGTGTTGCTCCGAATGGCAGCCCGCCGGCCAGGCCCTTTCCCAGGCAGAGAATTTCCATCTCCTCTATCTCTTCATCCGAAGCCAAAAATGAACCTGTCCGACCAGCTCCAGCCTGAATCTCATCCAGGATGAGCAACACCCCCCTTTGCTGACAAATACTCCTGACTTCTCTCAGGTAACCTTCAGCTGGAACGTTAATCCCACCTTCACCCTGTATCGGTTCAAGGAGAAAAGCAGCTACAGTATTATCGGCTGCTTCTTCCAGAGAATCGAGGTCGTTATAGGGTATAAACTTAAAATCCCATAATAATGGCTCAAAAGGTGCCCGGTACCTGGGCTGGTAAGTAGCGGACAAAGCTCCCAGGGTCTTACCATGAAATCCCCCACCGCAAGCGATAAACTTCTTACGGCCGGTGGCTAAAACAGCAAACTTAAGAGCAGCTTCAATCGCCTCTGCCCCCGAACTGGAAAATTGAACTCTACTTAATCCATGACCGCATCTTGAAACCAGCTCTTGAGCAGCCAGAGCCCTGAGATCATTATTAAAACTGCCATGTAGAGCCATCAACTCAGGCAATTCAGCCGCTATTCTCTGAGTTAGATAAGGATGGTTATAGCCGAAGATGTTAACACCATAATTACTCATCAAATCAAGATACTTTTCCCCGGATTCATCAATCAAATAGCAGCCTTCACCCCGGACAAAAGTAAGGCCTCGGTTGATATATGAATCTACCAGATATCTTCTTTGCAATATTTCAAATTTTCTTCCCTGTTCAATCAGCATAGCTTTTTTCCTTTAGCTCTCTTTATCTGCCTTAACTTATAACTGTCCCTTTCCCTTCCAGAGCATTTAAGATGGGATTTTCTATTCGGCCGTCGCCCCAGAAAATAACCTCCACCCCACCCTCTATAGCTCTTTTGGCCCCGAGCATTTTCTTTTTCATCCTGCCTCTGGCAAAAGCTAAATAGTCTTCAATTTTTTCCTTCTCCACCCTGGGAACAAGTGTCCTTTCATCATCTGGATTCTCCAGCAGCCCTGGTTTTTCAAACAGAACAACCAGTTTTTTAATCTTAAGCTTCTCGGCCATAATCGCTATAGCCCAGTCATTATCAGTATTAACAATTTCCTTCTCAAAACTTATGGCCGGCGAACAGATGACTGGAAGATAGTTGTTTTCTACGAGAAGATTGATTAATTCTGTATTAATTTCTTCCACCCTGCCTGTCAGATTATTTTTAAGGAGTATCACCCTCTCGCCTTCCCTGGCCATTATTTCTTTTTTAGCTTTAGCTTGCCAGAGTTCGCCATCTACTCCTGACAGGCCAACTGCTCTGACACCTTCTTTCTGGAGCCTGGCCACAACTTTTTTGTTGACCAGCCCGGCATAAGCCATCAAAAGAACATCAAGCAGTTGCTGGTCAGTATAGACGCTGGTTATGCCTGAGGGAGAGACAACAGTTTTAATCGGAATAGACAACCGGCGGGCCAGGTTATCTCGATAATAGCTGGCTCCGTGAACCAGAACTACCTTTTCCCTGGAAATTAAATAAGCAATGTCCCGGGCAATTCCATTCCAGTTAATGTCTCTCCCGCCGCCGGCTTTAATCAAAAGCATTTTTAATCCTGTCCATATTTTTCCATGAAAGTCATAACGTCTTCCTCGGTCGTTTTCCCGGAGACCAGACTCTTGATGATTAAATTGCGCCTGGCACCAATGACCGCAGGTGGAATCGGCTCATATTTTTGTGGACCAAAATTTATCAGGGCATTGAGATGTATCCCGGCCTTATGGGCAAAACCGTTGTCAAGATTAGTCATCAGGTTCATCGGTACTTCCATCTGGCAAATTCTGGCTACATAATTTTCAGCTGCGGTCAGAACTTTTAAATTGTATCTGGAAGTCAAAGCCGGATTGATCTTATAAAGGTTGACCAGAAGACTGCTCAAAGGAGTTATACCGGTTCTCTCCCCAATACCGAGCAAAGAAGTGTCAACCCAGTTAGCCCCAGCCCTTAAAGCTGAAATAGCATTGCTGATGGAATGGCCGAGGTCATTGTGAAAGTGGACCTCGAGATCAGTCTTAAATCGGGAGCGAATTTCACTTATCTTTTCATAGACTTCCCAGGGCAAGGCCGTGCCCAGCGTGTCAGGCAGGCCGATTCTCTCTACATTTAAAGAGTCAGCCAGCTCATAAATCTCAAGGATTAGCTCAAACGGCTGATGGAATAAATCCTCAGCACTTACCCTCGTTTCAACTTTATGTTTCTTGGCCAGAAGAATATTATCTTCGAGATTTTTCAGATATTCTTGCGAGGTCAAATTAAGGGCAGCAATTCTTTCCGGATCAGCCGTGCAAAGGATATTCAATCCATCAACCTGGCATTCTAAGGATTTTTCTATATCCTTCCGATTATTTCTAATATGAGACAGAATCTTCGTCCTGGACTTCCCCTTCAGACTGACCAGCCTTCTTACCATTTCAGCTACTTCTTCTTTTACTGGATTACTGACCTCAATATAATCAACTCCGATAGACGTCAAATAACCGAAGATCTCAACATGTTCTTGCAAATTAAAGCTGGCTCTGGAAAACTGGAGCCCTTCCCTTAAGGTGGAATCAATTATGCCTTTGAAATTCATTTTAATCCCCCTGTCATTTCGTTTTTCAAACCGGATGAAGTCCGGTAAACTCCAGGCCGGTTTCCTCCGGGAAACCAGACATCAGATTAAGGCACTGGACAGCATTGCCGGCCGCGCCCTTAACTAAATTATCAATTGCTCCGATGATGACCAGCCTGGAAGTCCTACTTTCGAGTTCAAAACCCAGATCACAAAAATTTGTCCCCAGTAAGATTTTAGGTTCAGGATAACGATACAATCCCCGGTTCATTTTAATTATCCGGATAAAAGGTTCGTTTCCGTATTCTTTCTTTAAAATCCCTCGGATTTCTTTTTCACTAATTTCCTTATCAAGAAAGGTGTGAATGGTGACCAGAATTCCTCTGACCATTTCCACCGCCGTAGCTGAAATACCAACGACTATATCACCTGAAAAAGGCCTGAGAGCCTGCTCGATCTCAGCTGCATGGCGGTGATTGGTTGGTTTATAAGAACGAATGGCACCTGCTCTTTCCGGGTGATGGCTGGCCCAGGAAGCTTTGCTCCCGGCCTGAGAGCTGCTCATTTTAGCATCAATAATGATCGGCTGGCTTTTAATGATCTTGTTTTTGATGAAGGGAAAAAGACAAACAATAGAGACGGCGGCTTCACAGCCTGGCCCGGCTACATAATGTGCAGATTTTATTTCCTGACGATAAATTTCGGGCAGGCCATAAACGAAAGTGGGAAGTAAATCCGGCCTCGTATGTTCTGGACCATACCAGAGCTGCCACTCAGCTGCGTCCTTGAGCCTGAAGTCAGCCCCGAGATCAATAATTTTTTCCGACAGGTTGAGCCATTTTTCCATGCCAGGCATTGATTCACCATTAGGCAGGGCTAAGAAAATTAAATCGCAAGGTTTAACTTCATCCGGACCCGAAAATTTTAAATCTGTTATTCCCCTCAAGTTAGGGTGGAGAAGAGAAACCTCAAGATGGGCAAATTTCCGGCTGGTAACCTGGTTGATTCTTACTTGAGGATGTCTGAGGAGAAGACGCAGCAACTCACCTCCGACATATCCAGAGCCGCCGACAATCGTTACTTCCAAAAGATCCTTTTTCATGTTCCTGCCTCAGAAACGATTCTCCTTTAAATATCTCAAGCCATAATCAACAATCGCTGAGGAAATGCTGACTCCGGTTGGCTCTTCAGAATTTCTGAATTCCATGGTGTGATTGACTTCATTTACTTTGAATCCATCTTTAGTTTCAAATATATCAAGAGCCAATAATCCTTCGCCGACTGCCCGGGCGGCCAGCCTTGATACTTCTACCAGTTCATCGCTCAGCGGACAGTTCTCAGTCTTTGCTCCTCTGGCGGTGTTGGTTATCCAGTGCTCCGATGTCCGGTAAACAGCACAGATAACTTCCTGACCGATGACAAAGGCTCTTATATCACGCCCATTTTTTTCTACATATTCCTGTAGATAAAGGGCTTTTTGCTGCGGGCTTCCCAGGACATTCTTATGCTCAAAAACCGCTTCCAGTGCATCCATGTCATTTATCTTGGCCAGCAGCCGGCCCCAGGAACCAAGAGGTGGTTTGATTACTACCGGAAAGCCGCCCAGATGATCAACCGCTTCGATAGCTTTCTCCAGATTAAAGGCCAGAGCAAATTTCGGAGCGGGAACACCTGCTTTTAATAGACACATAGAAGTTAAAAACTTGTCCTGACAGATAGTCGCCACTTTCAGGCTGTTTAAAATAGGAACTCCCAAGGACTCAAAAAATGAAATGGCATAATTACCTTTAACTGTGGAAACCGACCTTTCCAGAGCCAGGTCAAAATCAACTTCAAAACGATCAGGATCTAATATTGTCTCCCTTAAATCGATAAGCTTGACCTCTATCCCTTTTCTCATTGCAGATTCGATAATAAGCTTCTCTTCTTTTCTGATGGTCGAATGCAACAGAGCCAGTGTGGTCATTCCGCTGAATCCTTATCTTCTTATCCTTTTTCCCCTTTGCTTCCAGCTTACTGTCCCCAGTCCTCTTCAATGGCTGGAGCCTCCCTCAAAGAAGCCCGATGGTCATCAATAGCCTCAACCACCAGGACAGAATGACAATCAGGACAGCTAAGAATTTCTGAGACCAAAATGTCCTCTTTAAGACTGACCTCGGCCTCACATACCGGGCAAGTTCCTTCCACGCTCATCGGCAGTTCCTCCTTAAGATCAAATTTTCGAAGGCATTATGAAGAGACGTCAGCCCTAAGTCAAATATTTAAATAAATTTTACTTTTTTCTTATTTTATGTTAAATATTTAACATGATTACGGTCTCAGAGGTCACTGAAAGTATCATCAAGAAATCCCCTTATTTAGAAGAGGCTCTTGCTCTTGGTATCATCAATCTCTCTGGTCTGGCCAGGGTGATCAAACCGGAAATAGAAAAACAATTGATGAAGACAGTTCAGGATGGGGCCATAATCATGGGACTAAAGCGTTTATCCCAGAAAATTAAAGTGGTCAGGAAGAGTCAGAAAAAGCTTTTCCGGGAACAGCCCGATTTGATGGTCAGGTCAAATCTTGTGGAAATAACCATTCCGAATTCAGAGACATTGTTGCTCAAGCAGAAAAGGCTCCTCGATAAAATAAAATTCATGAAGAATTATTTTCTTACTTTTACGCAGGGGATTTACGAAACAACCATCATCGTCAGCAAGAATCTGGAAGATAGCCTGACCGAGATATTCAAGGATGAGAAGATAATTTCCAGGTTTGATAATCTGTCGTCAATTACGATCCAGTTGCCGCCAGGCTCCACCTCCATCCCCGGTATCTATAATTATATTTTGAGACCTCTTGCCTGGGAGGGCATCAACCTCATTGAAGTCGTTTCCACCTTCAATGAATTCACCATCATCCTGCAGGATAAAAACATCAATCAGGCTTTTTCTATTTTAAAGCGGCTATTTGAGCCGGCTAAAAGAGGATGAGCCAGGGCCAGGAGCAGCCTCATACACTGCCCACAAGGAAATAACTATTGATCTTATTGAACCTTATTAAATCACGGAGGACACTTGGCGCATAAAGACCTGAAGAGCCTGGCGCTTAAATAGCGCTCCCCTCTATCAGGCAATAAAGCCACGATTACCCCGCTCTCCATATCTCTCGCCAGCCGCAATGCTCCGGCCACAGCTGCACCGCTGGACATGCCAACCAGCAATCCTTCTCTGGTTGCCAGCAGCCTGGTTATTTTAAAAGCCTCATCATCTTCCACAGTAATTTTTCTATCTAAGATTCCAGGATTATATATCTTGGGCACCATGGATTCTTCCAGGTTTTTCAGTCCCTGAATAGCATGTCGTTTTCCGGGCTCAACGCCAACTACTTTTACCCCCGGCTTTTTCTCCTTTAGATACTGGCCGACACCCATCAAAGTTCCGGTGCTCCCGATGCCAGCCACAAAAGCGTCAATTTCACCCCCGGTTTGTGAAAAAATTTCCGGCCCGGTTGTTTCATAATGAGAAATGACATTATTTTTATTCTCAAATTGATTCGGCAGGTAATACTTTTCCGGTTCTTTTTCCAGAATCTGGCGGGCTTTTATTATGGCTCCATCTGTGCCTTCATCACCAGGTGTCAGAAGCACCTCGGCTCCAAAAGCTTCCAGTATCTGTCGCCTCTCAGGTGTAACACAAGCTGGCATGACCAGTTTAACTTTGTATCCTTTTACCGCCCCGATCATGGCCAGAGCGATACCCATATTACCTGAGGTCGGCTCGAGAATAATTTTATCTCCGGTCAACTCCCCTGAAGCCTCGGCCTCCTTTATCATGTAATAAGCGGGCCTATCTTTGACTGAGCCACCTGGATTAAGCCCCTCCAGCTTGCCATAAATCTTTACTCTGGGGTTCTGATTTAAATGGGTTAATTCTACCAACGGTGTGTGGCCAATGGCATTTAGCAAGTTATGATTATTCATTTTTATCTCTCTTTTATTCCTCTCTATTTGCTGATAAAAATTCAAAAAACTAAGCTTTTAGCTCACATATTATAGCTGCCGTGTCAACTCACCTGCTCGATGGCCTGGTTGGTTTCCTTAATAAAGTTTTGAACATTTTCCTTCCCACCTGAATTAAACAAATTAATCAAATGGCTGCCGACAACAGCCATGTCTACTTTGCCAATCAGATTTGTTATCTGTTCAACCGAGGATATTCCAAAGCCCGCCGCCAGTGGAAGATCTGTATAAGCTCTCACCAGATCAATGAAATCGGAGCTCTTTTTCTCCATTCCTTCCCTGGCCCCGGTAACACCAACCCTGAGCGTAATATAAATAAAGCCTTCAGCTATCTTTAGTATTTTCTTCAACCTTGAAAGAGACAAGCCTGCTGACAGGACCTGAATTCCGACAAGGTTACACTCTTTAAGCCAAAAACAATAATCATCATAGCCTCTCTCATCAAAAGGCAGATCGGGAATGATTAAGCCGCTGACCCCGCTAGCAGCGCTTTCGGAAACAAATCGCTCCAAACCCATGGTGTACGCCAGATTGGCATAGGTCATAAAAAGAAGTGGAATTTTAACCTCGTCTCTTATTTCCTCTATCATTTTGAGACAGAGCTTCGGCGTCAGGCCATTTTGAAGAGCTTTATGATTAGCTGCCATGATAGTTGGTCCGTCTGCTAATGGATCTGAGAAAGGAATCTGCACCTCAATCATATCAGCCCCAGCTTCAGCCATGGCTAGTATCAAATTCTGGCTGGTTTCAAGATCTGGATAGCCAGCTACCACATGAGTCATAATTTTCAGCCTTTTTTTCTTAGTAAAAACTTCTTCAATCGATCTGCTCACAGTTAGCCTCCTCCTTCAAAAATCTCATCCAGCTTTCACCATCAAGTTCCTTAGCCGCAATAAATAAGTCCTTATCACCTCGGCCGGAGATATTAACCACCATTATTTGCCGCCTGGAAAACTTTCTGGCAATTTTAAGGGCGTAAGCGACAGCATGAGCCGACTCAAGGGCTGGTATAATACCTTCGGTCTGGCCAAGCGTCTTAAAAGCGGTCAGGGCTTCCGCATCCGTCACCTGGTCAAAGCAGATTCTCCCGGCATCATGAAGGTAAGCCAGCTCCGGGCCAAGACCAGCATAATCAAGACCGGCACTGATTGAATGCGTTGGCTGCACCTGTCCCTCATCATCGAGAATAAAATATGATTTATAGCCCTGGACAATACCTTTTCTGGGATTTTCCCCTAGCCTTCGGGCATTTTTTCCCTGGCCTGGGCCCAGGCCTCCAGCCTCAACCCCGTAGAGCCTTACATTTTTATCCTTTAAAAAAGGATAGAAAAGCCCGATGGAGTTAGAACCACCGCCGACGCAGGCCACCAGGACATCAGGCAGCCTGTTCTCATAAGCTCGCAGCTGGGCTTTAACTTCCCGGCCAATGACCGACTGAAAATCCCTGACCAGCAGTGGATAAGGAAAAGGTCCAACGGCTGAACCAAGTAAATAATGCGTATCCTCTAAATGCTCAATCCAGTATTTTAAGGCGGCATTGACCGCATCCTTTAGAGTTTTTGTACCGTCTCTCACCGGAACTATCTCTGCTCCCATAGTTTTCATAAAAAAGACGTTCGGATTCTGCCTTTTAATATCAACCTCGCCCATAAAGATCCGGCTTCGGAGGCCAAACCTGGCCGCCACCGCCGCCGTAGCCAGCCCATGCTGTCCGGCTCCTGTTTCTGCTACCAGGCAACTCTTTCCCATTTTTTTAGCCAGTAAAGCCTGCCCGAGAGCATTATTTATTTTATGGGCACCCGTCTGACAGAGCGACTCCAGTTTTAGATAAATCTTACATCCTCCAGCCAGCCTGGTGAGATTCTCAGCGAAATAGAGCGGCGTCGGACGGCCAGCATAGTTTTTTCTTAAATTTTCCAGCTCATTCTGGAATTCCTGGCTTTCCCGGTAGCGAAAATATGCCCTGGACAATTCTTCGAGAGCCGGGACAAGCATTTCTGGCACATATCTTCCGCCGTAGTCTCCAAAATAGCGGTTTTCACCCGCCGCCTTTGACCTCTGCTTTCTCTTTTGTTTCATTTTTGACCTCGCTCTTTTCTTTATTCCTGATTCGAAAGATCAGACCTGGCGAAAATTAGAGAGACTAGAGTAAAACTCAGGACATGATACGATTTTCTAAAACTGGTTCTTGTCTCCCGATTTTCCTTTGTTCCAATTTCTTCATAAATCATCATTTAAATCTCGAGACGTGTTTATTTTTATGAATTATGCAGGTTAATTTCTCTAAAAAAATTTATCATCTTAGCTGCATTTTTCTTGCCAGGAGAATCTTCGAGAGAACTGCACACATCCACACCAAAAGGCTTCATCTCTATAATTTTTCCAATATTCAAGGCTGAAAGACCACCTGCCACCACAATTTTCTTACCCATTTTTAAAGCCTCAGCCAGAATTAAGCTGTTAACCTCCTTTCCTGTTCCGCCATAGGCTTCCTCAGAAAAAGAATCCAGTAGAAAGACATCGGCGGAAAACCTTTTCATTTCCTCTAAAGCCGAAATATCTTTAACTCTGATGGCCTTCCAGTAAGGAAGGCCTAACTGGCGGCAGAAATCAGGCTCTTCATCTCCCTGCAGTTGAACAATGTCCAGCCCCACATAATCATAAATTTCGCGGATTATGGATGCTTGCTCATTGACAAAGACACCGACCTTAATAGCTTGATATTTAGCCTGCCTGACCAGTTTCCGGGCCAGTTCTGGTTCTATAAAACGCCGTGATTTTCGATAAAATACAAACCCAGCATAATCAGCTCCCAGCAGACAGGCCAGGTTATAGTCAGCCTGGTTAGTTAAGCCGCAGATTTTAACTTTAACCATTCATCAGCTCTCTGATCGCTTCGGCTACATCTTTTTGCCTTAAAAGATACTCACCGATTAAAACCCCTGAAAAACCTTCTTTCCTTAATATAGCGATTTGCTCCGGGGAACTTATTCCAGACTCACTGATGAGATTGACGTCGGGCGGAATATATTTTCTCAGGCGCAAAGATGTTCTGAAGTCCACCTGAAATGTTTGAAGATTACGGTTATTAATGCCTATAATTGACGGCTTCAAGGGGAGGGCTTTTCCTATATCCTCTCTGTTATGAACTTCCACCAGAACCTCCATCCCCAGGGCTAAGGAAGTCTCATACATCATTTTCAAGTTCTCTTTTGACAGGCTGGCAGCTATTAACAGAATAAAATCAGCTCCCAGATTATATGACTCATAGACCTGATAAGGATGAACCAGAAAGTCCTTGCGCAGGACAGGAATCTGCACCTTGTCCTTGACCGCGCTCAGGTATTCTTTCTGCCCGGCGAAAAAGTTTTTCTCAGTAACAACCGAAATAGCTGCAGCTCCGGCCTGCTGATAACTCAGGGCGAGTTCTACCGGGTCTAAATCTTCTTTAATCAGTCCTCTGGAAGGCGAACTTTTTTTGACTTCGGCTATCAGGCAAAACTCCTGCTTAAGCCTTCTTAAGATATCACGAGGTTTTTCTCTCTTTTTTAAAGAAAAGCTGCCGGGAGAAAAAGCACGGAAATTAGCCTCTTCGTCTTTATTAATACCAGCAATTATCTTATCGAGAATGTTCATAGACTCTCCTGGTTGGAAAACATGATCAATTCATCCAGTTTTTGCCTGGCTTTCCCTGAGTCAATCGCCTCGGCGGCCAGATCAAGTGCTTCTTTAAAATCAGAGCCAACTTCGGAAAGGTAGATAGCAGCCGCCGCATTAAGCAGCACCGCATCTCTCTGAGGGCCCTTCTGGCCCTCCAGAATGGACAATACAATTTCACAATTGGTTTTTAAGTCCCCACCTTTGAGGCTTTCCGGCTGACAGCAGGAAAAGCCTAAATCCTGAGGGTCAAAGACAAAGCTTCTCATCCAGCCATTATTTATCTCGATAATATTAGTTGGGCCGGTCAGGGTTATTTCGTCCAGGCCATCCTGACCATGAACGACCATGGCCCTTCTCGCTCCAAGACAAATGAGCGACCTGGCCATTTTTTCCATTATATCTTCACTGAAGACCCCTATGATCTGACAGTCTGCCCCGGCCGGATTAGCCAATGGTCCCAGAATGTTAAAAACTGTCCTGATACCTATTTCGACCCGCACCGGTAAGGCATGCTTCATTGACTGATTGAGCTTCGGAGCAAAAAGAAAAGCGATACCAATTTCACTTAGAGCCCTTTCCATAACTTCTTGAGGAGCAGCAATATTTACTCCCAGGGCTTCCAATAGGTCAGCACTACCGCAGCGGGAAGTTACTGAACGATTGCCATGCTTGGCCACCGTCACCCCAGCCCCGGCAGCCACGAGAGCAGCTGCCGTGGAGATATTAAAAGTGCCTTTAGCATCGCCACCCGTTCCACAGGTATCAACCACCAGTTTTCCCTCTGGTCTTGAAATCCTGGTAGCTTTTCTTCTCATCACCCTTGCCAGTCCGGTCAGCTCAGACACTGCTTCTCCCTTGGTCCCCAGAGCTGTCAGGAAAGAAGCTATTTGCGAAGGTGTAGCTTTTCCCGAGGTTATTTCAGTCATAACCTTTTCTGCTTCAGCCTCATCCAGATCCACGCCCCGGTAGACTTTGCTAATAGCTGTCTGGATAATTGATGGATTTGGTCTGGGGCTTAAAAAATTAGCCAGGAGCTCCAGGCCGGATTCCGTTCCAATTGACTCGGGATGGAACTGCACTCCCTCCAGACTGTAGAGCTTGTGCCTGACCCCCATGATATCTCCTTCTTCTGTCCAGGCAGAAATTTCCAGTTCCTCTGGCAACGAGGTCTTTTTGATGACCAAGGAATGATATCTAATCGCCCGAAAAGGATTTTTTATCCCGCTGAATATCCCATTTCCGTCATGATAGATGTCCGATGGTTTACCATGATAAAGGGCTGGTGCCCTGACTATTTCTCCACCCAATGCCTGGCCAATACACTGATGGCCAAGGCAGATGCCGAGAATAGGAATTTTTCCTTTTAATTGACGGATAATTTCCAGACTTATTCCAGCTCCCTCCGGCCTGCCTGGCCCGGGTGAGATAATAATATGCGAAGGTTGGAGCTGGTTAATGTCTTCAATGGTCAGTGCATTATTTCTCTGGACGGTGACCTCATAGCCCAATTTCCTTAGGTATTGATAAATATTGTAGGTAAAGGAATCAAAATTATCGATTAAAAGGATCATGTCATCCCCCCTTTATTTTCAGTTTGTATCTTCCAGCGTTTTAACAAGAGCCGCAGCTTTATTTATGGTCTCTTCATATTCTTTTTCAGCCACCGAATCAGCGACAATACCGGCACCAGCCTGAATAGTAGCCTGGCCATCCTTAAGCAGAATTGTCCTGATGGTAATACAGGAGTCAAAATTGCCGTTAAATCCAAGATAAAAAACCATCCCCCCATAGGGTCCCCTCTTCGACTTTTCCATTTCGCTGATAATTTCCATCGCTCTTATTTTAGGGGCACCGGTCAAAGTGCCGGCTGGAAAGGCAGCCTGAATGACATCAAAGACATCGTATTTCTCATCCAGCTCGGCTTTGACGGTCGAAACAAGATGCATCACATGGGAATATTTTTCAACACTCATAAAATCATTAACCTCAACGCTTCCTGGCCTGGCCACCCGGCCCAGGTCATTTCGGGCCAGATCAACCAGCATGATATGCTCGGCTCTTTCTTTAGGATCGGCCAGAAGGCTACTCGCCAGTTGGTGGTCTTCGGTGAGAGAAGCTCCTCTTTTTCTCGTGCCGGCGATAGGTCTGGTTAGAAGTTCTCTGTTCTGAACTCTAACCATCACTTCCGGTGATGAACCAATAAGTGAAAAATTATCAAAGTCCAGGAAGAAAAGATAAGGAGAAGGGTTGATGATTCTTAATTTTTGATAGATTTCAAAAGGAGAAGCCTCCGTCCCGGCGGTAAACTTCTGAGAAACAACCACCTGAATAATTTCACCCTGACTGATATATTCCTGACAGCGGTTGACACGTTTTAAAAATTCCTCCTTCTCCAGGTCAGGCTTGATAAGAATTTTTGTTTGACTTTTTCTTTTTTCTCTCAAGTTCAGCGGGCGAGAGAGAAGAGTCAGGATGTCTTCAATTCTGGCCAGTGCCCTACCATATTCTTTAAGAGGAGTTTCTCCGGGCGAAGTCGTAACAATGACAAAAAGAGACCTTTTGACAGAATCGTAGATTAAAAGTACTTCAGGGATAACCATAAGACCATCAGGAATTCCTGTTCCATCATTTAGAACAGGAATGTCCTCAAAATAGCTGGCCGTCTCATAGCCTAAATAGCCAATGGCTCCACCGTAAAAAGGAGGCAGATTTTCATAGACAGGTGCCTTGCAGCCTGAAAAGTATTGACGAACAGCTTCCAGTGGATTTTTGAGTCTTTTCTTCAAAACAACGACAGGCCGGCCAGCTCTATTTTCAGTAATTTCAACCGAATGACCATTTAAAGCGATGGTGCATTTTCTGCCCAGCCCGACCATAGAAAAACGGCCGACATTTTCCCCCCGCTCAATAGATTCGAGGAGAAATTTAGCCCCGGTCTTATGAAAAATAGACAGTGGAGTTTCAAAATCAGCCATGACTTCCTTAAAGACCGGAATGATGGTGAAAGATTTAGCTTCAGCTAAATATTGTTCCTTCGATGGAAAAACCATTTTTATTCCCCTTAAACTAATTGACTTTTTCTAAGAAGCAGCAGATCAGCCAGAACAATGGCCACGGCTGCTTCGACGATGACCGGAACTCTTAGGGCAATACAGACGTCATGCCTGCCCTTGATTTCCAGATATTCCCGGCGGCCTGTTTTCAGATTAAAAGTCAACTGAGGCTGGGGAATACTGGCCGTAGGTTTAACTGCCAGACGGAAGACAAGCGGATTGCCATTGGTCAGGCCGCCATTAATACCGCCAGCGTGGTTAGTCGCGGTCTTCCCTTCCCGGCTAATTATCAAATCGTTATGCTCGCTTCCCTTCATTCTGGCCGAAGCAAAGCCAGCTCCAAATTCAATGCCCTTAACACCGGGAATCGAAAAAATCAGATGAGAAATGAGCGACTCGACGGAATCAAAAAAAGGCTCGCCCAGGCCGGGCGGGACTCGGTTGGACCGGCATTCAATTATTCCGCCGATTGAGTCCCTCTCTTTGACTGCTTGCTCAACAGCTTTTTGAATGTTTTTCTCTCCGCCAGCTTCAATAAGTTTCGCTCTGATGGAAACAGGCCTGATGATTTTTCTGGCCACGACTCCAGCCGCTACCAGTCCGACGGTCAGTCTCCCGGAAAAATGGCCTCCGCCGCGGTAATCATTGAAACCATAAAATTTCTGGCTGGCAGTCAGATCAGCCTGACCCGGTCTGGGTATATCTTTAAAAATTTCATAATCCTTACTTCTCATTTCCTGATTGCTAAATTCCAAACAGAGTGGTGCACCAGTTGTTTTCCCGTTAAAAAGCCCGCTTCTAATTTGAACGGTATCAGCTTCGACCCGGCTGGTGGTGCCAGCCTTACCGCCTTTCCGCCTGGCCAGGTCTTTCTCAAAATCAGCTGCCTTTAGAGGTAAGCCAGGCGGACAGCCATCAATCAGTATGCCAGCTACCTCTCCATGAGATTCACCGTAGATATGAACCCGGAACAAGCGGCCAAAACTATTCATCGACTTTACCTCCAATCTTCCTGAAATCATCGAAAAAATTCGGATATGATTTAGAGACACAGGCCGGGTCTTTTATCAAAATCTTTCCATCAGCTATGATGCCCGCTACAGCTGCGGCCATGGCCATTCGGTGATCATGATGAGGATCAACAATTCCAGAAGATAACCGACTCCGACGTATTTCTATCCAGTCGCCGTTAATAGAAATATCTGCTCCGAGTTTGGAGAATTCTTCAGACAGAACTTCAGCCCGGTGGCTTTCTTTATGGGAAAGCCGGTTTACACCTTTAATTCTGGTCAGTCCCTCGCAGGCACAGGCCAGGACGACCAGCGGTGGAAAAAGATCCGGGCAATCGGTAGCGTCAAAGATAAAACCCTTGAGGGTAGAGTTTTCAACTTTTATTATCGCTGAATCGCGTTTGCCTGTTTCACTGCTTGTCTTATCAGAAGGAGAGCTGTCAATACTCAGTCGAGCTCCACAAGCCTCCAGAGCTTCCAGAATTTTTCTGTCACCCTGGCAGGAATCCAGATCCAGACCACCAACAGTCACGCTGCCCCCAATCGCGCCAGCTACCAGCAAAAAGGCGGCCGCGCTCCAGTCGCCCTCAATTCTGTATTCCCTGGCCCGAAATTTTTGCCGGCCTTTGATGTAAAACTTCCGGTAATCTTCATTAAAGATGGAAATCCCAAAATCACTGGCCACTTTCAGGGTGATATCTATATAGGCTTTGCTTTTTAAGTTCTCGACTTCAAGGACAGAATCTTCTTCGGCGCAAGGCAAGGCCAGCAGCAAACCGGTTAGAAACTGAGAAGTAGTGGAGCCATCAACCGTCGCTCTTCCTCCCCGAAGTGGACCTTTAAGCCTCAAAGGAGGATAGCCAGCCTGGCTCTCACATTGAACACCAAGTGCCTGAAGTGGTTTTTCTATCATCCCGACTGGACGCCTGAACAAGGTGCCGCGGCCGGTAAGAATAATTTCTCGAGTGGTGAGGGAAGCAAAGGCGGGGAACATTCGCAGGCAAAGTCCTGATTCGCCACAATTCAACTCTCTCTTGACAGGTTCTATTCCTCCTTTGATTTTTAGACGGTCACCCTCCTTCCAGATTTTTGCTCCGAGGTCTTGAGCTATTCCCAGGGAAGCTAAGGAGTCATCACAGAAAGAAGGATTGGCAATTTCAGTCAGGCCAGCTGAAAGAAGGGCCGCTGCGACAACTCTTTGCATAAAACTTTTGGAAGGAGGAGCTGCTACCGTGCCGCTAATCATTGAACACCTCCCCAACTTCGCTCTCTATTTTGTCTGTCACTTCTTCCGGGCTCTTTTCGCTATTAACCATCAGATCAGCTGTAGTAAAATAAAGGCCTTTTCTTGTTTCATAGAGATTTTCAATTTCCTGCAGATTGCCTTTCTCCAATAAAGGTCTTTTTGTTCCGCCGGTTCTTTTAAGACATGTTTTGAGAGTCGAATACAAAAAAATGACAGTCGAATTTTCCTTAAGAATCTGACGACTCTCTTCATCCATAATGGCCCCGGCTCCAGGTGAGAAAACAGCTCCTCTCTCGGCAGCCAATTTTCTGATGGTCACCTTTTCCTGCGCTCGGAAATAAGCTTCACCTTTTTTATTAAAGATCTCCTCTGTGCTCATTTTTTCCCTGCTCTCAATCAGTCTGTCGGTATCAATGAATTTCAAACCCATTTTTGAAGCCAGTCTTTCTCCAATAGAAGTTTTGCCACTACCCATAAACCCGACGAGTGCAATATTTCTCTTTTTCTTTGTGGTATCATCCTGGCCAGGTAAAAAGGAAAATTCCGATAAGAGTTCTGGCCGTAGGGCCTGGTCACTTATAGCTCGCTGCTGGTTTGAATCATCTGGTCTAAAAGCTTCAGCCCCCACCTTTCCCCCCTTTTGCTGACTGAAAAAAATTTCCCGGGCCTCTACTGCCTGATAGTAGAGCCACTCTTCCCCACTAATGGCCTGACAACCAGCCGATCTGGCCAGCGGTAAAATGACAGGTTGCTTATAATTGGCTTCAAGGACAACCTGATCCTTTTTCAGCCAGTTCTTGTTTATAAATCCTTCCCCGGAAGTTATAGCTGAAATGATAATCTGAGCTTCTTTTATAATATTGGCTAAAAACTCAGGTTCAGCGGCTTGACAGCCCAGAGAAACAGCTAATTTTCTGGCCTTTTCTACGGTTCTATTAACAATCGTTACTTCTGCCCCTTTCTGGATGAGACCAAAAGCCGCCGATGCCCCGGCTCCGCCTGCTCCGATGACCACACATTTTTTCCCGGCCAGTTGAATATTCCTTCTCTCGAGAGCCATAACGACTCCAGCCGGATCAGTGTTAAAGCCTTTAACTCCATCTCTCCACCTGATAATGGTATTCACACTGCCCGTGGCTGAAGCCACCTCATCCAGCTCTGAAAGATAGGGAATAATCTCAGTTTTAAAAGGAGAAGTAATGTTCATGCCATCAAAGCCAAAAGAATTAAAAATAAAAATTATTTCACCGGCTGAATCGACCGCTATCCGTCCATAGACAGCTTCTCCCGGTAAATCTTTAAAAAAATGCTCAAAAATGAAGGGACTTTTACTGTGTAAAACAGGCGAGCCGGCGACCCCGAAAGACTTCATTTCTTATTTCTCCTTCATTTATCCCTCAAAATATTTCAGGATTGTTTTGAGGCTTTTTCGATCAAGTTGACCTTCAGCCGTTTCACTTCCAGGTTTAAAGGAAGCATAGGTAAAGGGTGCCCCGAGCAAAGGAGCAGCTACTCTGGTAATCTTTCCTTTCTGCCCCATTCCTAAAGAAATAATTTTTCCGGCTGCCGCTTCCTCAAGGCCATAAAGAGAAAAAAGAGAAATGATGTCCGGACCGGAATTAACCTGGCAGGCTATCTTGGCAATATCCGCACCTTCCTGAAAACATTGCCTGACCGTTCTATCGAGTTCTATGGCTGGCGGAGTTTCCTGATAGTTATGGTAAGAGAGAATAACCAGACACCCTTTGTTGCGGGCCAGGCCGATGATGTCCTGTTTAAAAGCTACCGGTGATTCGATTTCTAAATCAACATATTTTGCCCCGTAGCAGATAGCTTCGAGCAAATACTGCTTTCGGTCTTCCTCTGAGAGAAAGCCAGGACGACAGGTAACAATTAAGTCCAGAGGCAAGGAAAAAAGCTGTTTAATTTCGGCCCCAGTCAGGCTGGCTTTGTCCAGTCTGAGTTCCGCCAGATCAAGAGCTTTTAATTTTTTTAGACTGTCTGAAACATTAGAAACTTCAAGACTCACACAGATCATCAATAGCTTCCCCCACTTCTGAAAATCTCAGTCTCTCTACCGAGGCTTCGCCTATAGACCTTAAAAGGACAAAATCAATCATCTGACCGGACTTCTTTTTGTCCTGATATATCGGCTCAACAATTTTATCGCGGTCAAATTTCAT
>ENA-UPSM01003029-UPSM01003029.1-activated-sludge-metagenome-genome-assembly--contig:-NODE-3029-length-19467-cov-4.788790_pt1 | contig 19467 bp, 9 predicted proteins | sample MGYA00238181_ERZ773283 | MGnify/ENA primary metagenome ERZ773283 (study PRJEB29023, sample SAMN05720199) | activated sludge metagenome | isolation source: Anaerobic digester | place: Japan...
GGGCACATCGATGCCGGGCGTGCCGTAGTAGCGCAACCCGATGGCCTGGCTGAGTCCCGTCCACACGTACACCATGTTGGGAACCATGGCGTCCCAGTCGAAATCGATGGCGCACTTGCACACCGCATCGAACGCCTGCTGGAAATCGTGCGTTACCTGCTGGCAGGTGTACCCGGCGTATTTCGCGGTGAACTCGGCAACAAACGGCCGGAGCGGCACGCGGTCGGGCTTCTTGTTTCGCAGGGCGGTCACGTAACGCTTGAGACGTTCCTGGTAGCGTTTCTCCATGCTCTCTGCCATCGGAATTCTCCCCTCCCTTTACGGGTTTCGCTCGAAACGCGCTACTCGGTGCGCGCCATGTGTTCCCGCTCGGCAGGACGCTCATCGCGGTTGATGTAGTTCGGCCACAACGGGCAGTTCAGATCGATCCAGACCTTGATCCGGTGCATTTCATCGCGGGTGAGTTCAACGTGGTGATGGCCCTTGTTGAGCACCTCCCAGAGCCGGCTTTTCAGGGTCCCCAGGCTCAAAGGTCCGGCTTTCTCGCAGCCGCCGTCGTTCCAGCGCATATCGGCGTAATGGACAAGCCCCCGCTCGACCAGGGTACGGAACGATCTCGGCACCTTGTCGCCGTCAAGTTCGCCCCGCAGGTCAAGACCATCTTTGCGGCCGGCGTCGTGGCAACGCACACACTTCGCGTCCAGCACAGGCTGAACAACTTCCTCATACGAGAACGGCTTGCCGTCCCATTCCGCAACCTCCAGTTCGACGGGCCCCCTGGCTTTCATGCGGGCGCCGTTGCGCGGGGCCTGCTGCCGCGACTCGTGACAGCCGATGCAACTGCGCCTCTCGCCGGGCTGCAACTGTACCACGCTGCGCATCCGCTGGAGCTCATTCAAATCCTCGTCCAACGCCTGAAAATACAACGTCCTGCCTGCCGGCGCCTTGAAATGAGCCGACCCGTCGGCTTCAACCGGAACGATGCCGTGCGGCGCTTTGGCCACATAGGTCGGCCAGCCGTAGGGGCCGCTCACCTTGTGGGTCGGCGTCGCATACCAGTCCATGAATTCAACATGGTCGTTCTGGTATGCGCCGTCAGGCAACTGGCGGAGATTGGAACGCACTTCTTCCACGACGCGTATATACTTCACCTGTCCGCGCTCGACAGGCGGCGAAATCCCGGCATAGACGTCCTGCAGCACGAATTCGCCCGTCCCCTCCTTCGTTTCCGAGACGTTCGCGAGCACGGGTGGCGTCGGCCGGGGTTTCAGGATGGTCGGGCACATTGACGAGATCGCTTCATCGGCATACAGCACCTCGCGGTTGCCGTACCGGTCGATGATGAACAACTGGAAACTGTCGCGGGGGGCATGCGAGCACAGGAAATAGTCGTGCGAGAGCGGGACCGGATCGCGGAAGCATTCCTCGGGGGGCCACATCCCCGGACGCGGCACTTCGGGTGTAAGGGTGGTGATGGCCTTTTCGTTGAACCGCCCCTTGTCCGTATCAACCAACGCGATGGGGCCGTTCAAGTCGCCAAAGTGGCTGATCAAGGTGCACACGAATTCGTTAGTGCCGGGCACTTCGCGTCCATTAGCGTATCCATTGGGCTGGATGATGTCATTACCAAAGATCAACTCGGGGTTCGAGCCATCCGGGCGTATGCCCCACAGTGTGTGCCCGAAATCAGCCCCTTTGTCCTGGTATTCGGAGCGGGTCCACACAATCCGCCCATCATTCATGACCGATGGCGCCCATTCACTCAGATTGGCAAACGACAACGGCTGAATATCGCTTCCGTCCGGCCGCATGCGGAAAAGCACAAAGGCCTGGGGCCGCCAACACAGGTAGCGCATTTTGCACCGGGTCGAGATCATCGCCAGGTCGCCGTCAGGCAGCGGGCATGGCCAGAAATCGTGGAACGGACCGTCCGTAAGCTGTTTGAGCCCGCTTCCGTCAGGATTCATGCCTATGACGTGGAAATACCCGTCCTCCGAGGGCCGGTAGGCGAAATAGATCTTGTTCAGCGCGAAATCGGCCATGGGGTCGCGCGAAATGCCTTCCCCCGAATCGAACAGTGTGGTTACGGCCGCGTTTTCGGGCGCGAGCCGGCCGTCCCGGCGCGGCACATCCAAGACGCAGACGCCGCCGCCGCCGCGGAACGGCGCATCCAGCAGCACGCTGTAGTTGTGGGAGGGCATGTAAGGCTGCCGTTTCACAAACAGCACGCGCTCCGCCCCTGCGATATCCGGATCACGAAGAAACAGCTCCCGTTTCACGACACGGGCGGCGAAGAACGTTTCCCGTTCGAGGGCGCGGTCCGGGGCTTGGCCCGCCATGAGACTCCGCTGCGTTTCGAAGTCCGCAAGCGCCGCGCGTTCCCGGGATACGTCAAGCCCCTCTTTCGCCAGACGGCTGGTCATCTCGCGCATGAGCTCGAGCGTACGCCTCAGAGGCTCGTACCGGAACAGGTGCAGCTCGTATGTGTTCAACCCGTCATTGAGCGACACCGCGCATTCCGGTCCGAGCGGGCCGCCGGTCGCCGCGAGCGTGAACTCGCGGGACTCGCCGGGCTGGAGAATGGTCTCGCCCTCCGCGTTCAGGTTGCCCCGGAGCGCCACAGGCCCTTCCGCGCCGTGAGCAGCGGCGCGCACCTTGAACACCCCGTCGATACACGGCCCTTCCTGCGCAATGGCCAGCGGCGCGCTTAGAAAATGAACCGGCCGGCCCTGGGCGCTCGTGTGTTTCCCGCGCAACCCCAGTCCAACGCGCAATCCCGCGTCCCTTAGGCCCGGCAGAAGCTCCAACGGTATGGCCGCCTCGAAGACCGCATAGTCCGCGTCATGAGCAGCCTCAATCGCAATGGTTTGTGCGAGAACAGCACGGTTGCCGTCTTCCTTATACAGGTTGAACGCGAGCGTTCCATCGTCAGACAGCGCGAGGATTCCGGCGGCTTGCCAATCCAGAGTCGACACAACGGCGAGATGCGCGCTGAGGACGCGGTCCATCTCGAACGCCAAGTACAAGGAATTCGCGCAGATGCCCGCACGCACGGCATGGGTTACCAGAGGACCGGCCTCCCAATCGTAAGGATAGGCTACGCGCGCCTCGCCCCGCGACGCCCAGCGCCAGCACTCGTCGTTCAATGAGCCGTCAATCGTTGGCGGACACGGCATGACCGGCAGGGGAAGCTGGTCATCGCCCGCGTGATGCGGGTATTCCTTTACGCGGCCATTGTACGGCACCAGGTTCGGGTTGAGATCCGCACGTCCGTAAGCCTTCAGCCACGCATGTTCCTCGCCGAGGAACGCGTAACGCAGGGCATCGTCGTCTACGCCGCCGGGGCGGGATTGCGGCCCTTCGGGCTTTTCTGGCTGAGCCTCGATGGGCCCGATTTCGGCCAGGGTAATCGCGGTCTCGCGCCCGTATATCTCAATTTCGTCGATGCGCGCGTTGCCGTTTTCACCTTTGTCGAGCGCAATTCGCACCCACCGCGCACGGACGGGCGCGAACCGGAACACCGTGCGCCCGTGCACTGCCTTGCCGGAGTCATGCGTGTAGACGGCATTCCACGAAGGGGCATCGCTGTCCGGGGCGTAGTCGACCGCCGTGAGGATACGGAAACCGGTGGCCGCACGGTCCGAATATTGTCCCGACGAATCGTTTCCGAGGGCCACCTCGTATATCCAGTACGCGGCCCCGAGATCGACCTCGGCCCAGGAGGGTTCGCCGTCGCTGATCCAACTGTGCTCGTTTCCCGCAAGGCCGTCGTTCAAGTGCGGGATCCGGTGCTGCTCGTATCCCTCGAGCAAAGACGAAGCGTTCGCCTCAGCTCCGCCCCCGAGCGCCAGGTTGACGAAACCCTCTTTGTTGGCTCGGGCCACATCCAGGCTGCTCGGAGCCGCCGCAAGCGCCGCTTCGCCCGTAATGACAGCTGGGGCGGGCGGCGGGGCCGGGAACGCCGGCGCCGCCCCGGCCCGGCTTGCTCGCAATGTTACCTCCCCCGCCGTGGCCTCGATTTTGCGAACCCTGCGCCAGGTCTGACCGTCGAGCGAGAGCTGTACCTCGAACACCGTCGGCACCCGGTCTCCGAAGGACCGGCTACGGTCACGCGAAATAACAACTCGGGCCACCTCGCACGGCTCTGAAAAGGCAATCTGAGCCCACTCCGGTCCGCTCGTGGCGGGGATCCAGCTATAGTCGTTGCCGTAACGGCCGTCGTTGAGATGAGCAACCGCGTGCTGCGCGTATCCGGGCAGGCAGGAAGAGGCGGACGCCTTCGCGCCGTCCTTCTCGAGCGCCAGGTTCCGCGCGCCGTCACGGCCGTACACTTCGAGCTCGTCGATACACGCCTCGTTTCCGGAATTGGCCGCCGAGACCAGCACCCGCACATACGCCGCCGGTTGGGGTTCGAAATCGACGGGATAGGGTTTGTCAGAATAAATGACCGGGGTCTCTCCCCATACCCCGGAACCCGCAATAAGAATTACGAGCGCCACGGCGATCGCGAACCGATATTTCCTCCAACGGCGGAGCGGCCGGTAACGTGTCTTCATATGCCCTTCTCCGATAACGCGCGTTCTGGCAGCATTTCTGCATCTATGGTAGGCGCAAACGGCACCGGGTGTCCACCATGGCCCGCATCGCAGACATCGGGGTACGGCATGGGCAATGGTTGCTGCACACGTCGCGGAGGGTAATGCCACATGCTCGCCATTGAATAGCCCCCGGAGCACACCCGCGTGCAGAGAAAACCTGCCACGCGCCAAAGTGCCGCAGGCACGCCCGTATTTTGCCTTTGCTGAATCGATTTGTCACAATTGGGGGCAAACCGCATGAGACAGGGAGAACTACCATGAGATCGTTTCGCGACTATGCGCTGGTGATTGTTACGGTGGCGTCGGTGGTGTTTGTGGGCGCGGCGCAGGGGCAGGACGCCGAGTTCCGCATCGGCATGATTGGCCTCGACACGTCCCACGTAATCGCGTTTACCAAGACGTTCAACGACCCCAACGCGCCGGACCACGTGCCGGGGTTCAAGGTCGTGGCGGCGTTCAAAGGCGGCAGCAGCGACATCGAATCGAGCTACAGCCGCGTCGAAGGGTACACGCAGCAGCTGCGCGATGAGTTCGGGGTGAAGATCGTCGATACCATCGAGGAATTGTGCACCCTCGTGGACGGGATCATGCTCGAGAGCGTAGACGGACGCCCCCACCTCGAACAGGCGCGGCCGGTATTCAAAGCGGGCCTTCCCCTGTTCATTGACAAGCCCGTTGCCGGCTCGCTGGCCGACGCCATCGAGATATTCCGGCTCTCAAAGGAACACAACGTGCCGTGCTGGAGCTCTTCCTCATACCGGTACTACCCCGGCCTGGTCGAGATGATGCAGAAGGATTTCGGCGAACTCCGGGGCGCGATCTCCTACGGCCCCGCATCCATTGAGGAACACCATCCCGACCTCTTCTGGTACGGCGTGCATGCTACCGAGGCGCTGTTCACCGTGATGGGCCCGGGCGTACAGACCGTCGTCCGCACCCATACCGACAACACCGACGTGGTCACGGGCGTGTGGGAAGGCGGCAAGGTGGGAACCCTTCGCGGCCTTCGCGAACAGGCTGCCCCGAACCAGGTGATCATATTCGGCACGAAAGAGGTCTTGCTCCAGGGCTCCGGAGGAGGATACGGACCGATGCTCGTGGAGATAGCCAAGTTCTTCAAGACGCGCGAAGTCCCCGTTTCCCCGCGGGAGACCATTGAAATCTTCGCGTTCATGGAAGCCGCTGACGAGAGCAAGCGCCAGGGAGGCGTGCCGGTCAGCGTCGCCGAGGTCCTCGAAAAAGCCTCCGGCGGCAAGCCACTCCCCTACGAAGTACCCGCGAAAGAGGGGTCCTGACCACCCACTCAAAGGCTGGCCCAAAGACTCACGCGAGCCCGCCTGTTCCAAAGGGCGGCGCAAGAGCTCGGTTCGCCGAAGAGCGGTCTCTGCCTGCCAGCGCCCGGGTGTGGCTCTCACTACCCGAAGGGGGGCCAGCGGGACCCATGAGACACATATAGGCCCCACGGGCCGTATAGGTCCCGTGAAACTACAAAGAAGTTGGAGCGCTTCGTCAAGAACGCCCTGCTCGTCGCAGCCAGCGGATCCCGAATCCCTTCTTCTTTAGTCCATCGAGCAGCACCGCGCCAAGGATAACAAAGCCGAGGACAACGTTCTGGGTGTAGCTTTCGACGTTGGTCAGGTTCATGCCGTTTTGGATGACCGCAATGATGAAGGCGCCGATGAGGGTCCCCGGGATGCGTCCCTGACCGCCCGAGAGACTTGTTCCGCCCACAACCACCGACGCGACGATGTAGAGTTCGTACATCGGAGCATAGGTCCCGGCGCCGCCCTGCAACTGCGAGGCCATCACGACGCCGCCTACGCCCGCAAGAGCGCCCGTGACCGTGTAGACGAACATGAGAACGCGCCGGTTGGGGATGCCCGAGAGCCGGGCGGATTCCGGATTGCCGCCCACGGCGTAGATGTGCCTCCCGAGCCGTGTCCCGCTCATGAGAATCCATGCCAGCGCGTAAATCACGAGCATGAGCACCACGGCGGCCGGGATGCCGAACCCGGCGCTGCCGCGGCCCAGCCACGTGAACCGGCCGGGAAACGCATAGATCGGCCGCCCTTCCGAGATGATGTACGCAAACCCCCGCGCCACGAGCATGATGGCGAGCGTGGCGATAAAGGGCGGCAGGTCGAACCGGGTGATCATCAGCCCCGAGAAGGACCCGAAACACGCGCAGGCCGCGATGCCGCCCAGCGAACACGCGATCAGTGCGGCGGTCGAAGCGTCCACGCCCCCCTTGTGCTTGACCAGCCACGCCGTGACGACGGTAGATAGCGCGATCAGGCTCCCCACCGAAAGATCGATGCCCCCGGTAATAATCACCATGGTCATGCCTACGGCGACGATCGCCATTACCGTGATCTGGTTCGCAACGTTCAGCAGGTTGTCGGTCTTTAGAAACGTCGGCCAGATGTAGCTCGGCGGAGGCATAAGGGGCACGCTCTCAAGACCCGGAAGATTGTCTTTGATGCGGGCTATCGTGGCATACGACTCGCTCGTAGTGAATATGAGCGTTGGCTTGTGCCCTCCCGACAGCAGTTCTTCGAAGACGGCGCGAACGTCTCGGGGACTCCCCGAGGCTATTGTGCTATCGATATTTCGGGCTTCAAGCAGGGCGGCCAGTCTCTGCACAAAGGCGGCGTCGGTATCCGAATCGCCCGCCGCGACTGCTACCGGCCCCTCCATCGTGCCCTCGAGCCGCGAGGCGATGGCCTCGGCCGCTTCCACACCTTCTGGATACACTTCGTTGAGTGTCGCAAAGGAAAAGTACGCGCAAAGCAACAGGAGAATAAACAACATCCCATAGTTCGAGAAGAAGCGCGACCATGTGTCCTTGGATAAAGGCACCGTATCCCCCTAATCGCGACTGTCTTGTTTCATGTTGCGGCCGGCTCGACCCTCGTAGACTGGTCTATTGCCCGGGACTCTCCTTCGTGAACAGGGCGCATGGGATAAGGATCTCGTCCGGAATCTCTTCGCCCCCCATGTACTTGGCGATCACCTCGATGGTTTTCCGGCCAATCTGGTCCGGTTTCTGGATGACGTCGGCATAGATCTTCCCGGCCTTGATGGCTTGACGGGCCTCTGGAACGGCGTCGAATCCCACAATTTTGACCCCGCCCTGTCTACCCGCCTTCTCGACGGCAGCCAGGGCGCCAAGGGCCGAGTCGTCGTTGATCCCGAAGATGCCGTCGAGGTCAGCGTGCGCCTGAAGAATGTCCTCGGCGGCCTTGAATGCCTTGTCCTTCACGCCGCCCCCCGGCAGGGCGGTGACGATCTCTACCTCGGGAGTCTTGGCCAGCTCTTCCCGAAATCCCTGGGTGCGCATCAGGACCGACTCCACCTCGGGATTGTCGATGATAGCCACTTGCCCGGAACCGCCGATGGCCTCGCGCAACGCCCGTGCGGCCAGACGGCCCCCTTCGAGATTATCCGTGGCCACGTGGCACTTTACGTCCACGCCTGCGGCCAGACATTTGATATCCGCCGAGAATACGGGAATCCCAGCATCGTTGGCGGCCTTCACAGAGGTGCCAATGGACGTTGAATCCGCAGGGCACACGATAATGGCGTCGACTTTCCGAACGATGAAATCGGCGATTTGATCTTTCTGCCGGGCGACGTCGAATTCGCCCGTCGACACGAGCAGCTGGAAACCCTGCGCTTGGGCTTCCGCCAGCATCGCGGCCTCAAGATCTTGATAAAACGGATGCGTGCGCGTGAGCAACGCAACGCCGACCGTCGCTTTGCCCGCGGCGGGTTGCGCCGCTGCCGGACTCTCCGAGCCTGGCGACGCAGTATCCCCGCCTCCGCAGCCCGCGAGAACAGCCCCCAAAAGCACAACCGCAACCGTCACGATCGAGAGGTACTTCATTGCGTTCCTTCCCGCGGTGATGGCGCATGACCAAGATGCATGCGCCTGTGTACGCCCAACCATTCGTCTTAATGGTTCTGCAAGACAGGCATTCTACTCGAGGAATCGGGCCCTGGCAACAACGCGCCGCTATCCCGACCGTGAAATCCGGCCACGTAGAAGGTCCGGCCCCTTTGACACCAGCCGTAGGGCAGTTGACAGTCCCAACGTGTCAGCGTAAGGTACTAATTAGACATGTACTTACCGCAGGAGGCCTGTGTGAGGGTCTGGGGTCCGTCCAGAGAAACGCGTCTGTTCGAGGGGGCGTATCATGAGTATCCGGAGCATCTTACCTTTCTATACATTCACTCTTGCTATCGTGCTGGTTCCTTTTGGTCTCGCCGGGTGTCCGGGTTCTAACAACAACGGTCCGGGGGATGACCGCGTGACAGTCCCGAATGTTGTCGGCATGACACTCACCGGCGCGGAAACGGCAATCACAGACGCGGGCCTGATTGTCGGCATCGTTACGAGGATGTACAGCGATGCTGTCCCGGCGGGTGAGGTCATGAACCAGAATCCCCCGGCCGGAAGACAAGTAAGCGGGGGCAGCGGCGTGGCATTGGTGGTGTCCCAAGACGCCGCGTCCCCGACCGTACCCGACCTGCAGGGTATGACGCGGGCGGAAGCGGAAGACGCGATCTTCGACGCGGGACTCACGGTCGGCGCCATCACCTACGAGCCCAGCCACTCCGTTGATGAGGGCATGGTCATCAGCCAGGACCCGCTCGCGGGCACGGGCGTGGCACCAAGCACACCCGTATCTTTCGTCGTTTCCGCAGGGCCGCAGGAAGAGCCAACCGCTGCGTTCACCATGAACCACAGTTCGGGCAACGCGCCGTTGATCGTACAGTTTGAAGATAGATCCACGCCGGGGCTGGGCGCCATCACTTCTTGGACGTGGTCGTTCGGCGACCCGGCCAGCGGCGCCGAAAACAACAGCGCCTTCCAAAATCCAAGTCACGTTTTCAATGACGACGGCGCCTATACCGTGTCTTTGACCGTGACTACCGCTCAGGGCGACAAAACCGTCACGCACGACATCACCGTGACGCCTGGCGCGGGCGAGATCGTCAGTCAAGACGTGCGCGTAGTCGACGACATTCCCACCCTGTCGCTGGACACGAGCAGCGGCTCCGACTACTCGTTCATTTACACCGGCAACGGTGTGCCGCCCGTCGAGCCCGGCGACATCCTGGTCGGCACGGAGGGCGGCGGCTACCTCCGGCGCGTCAAGACGGTCAAGTCGTGGCAAACGAAGGCCAACGGCGCCAAATCGGTCCCAATCACAACCGAGTTCTGCTCGCTGAACGAAGCCGTCATAAAGGGGTCGCTTCAATTGGACGGGCCCATTCGATTTACGGCGCAAGATTTCGCCAAGAGCGGCGCCGCCGTGTCCAAGTCTGATGCCACGCGCGTCGAGTTGGACGGCGCCTTGCTCCACAACGGAAACGGCGTTAGCGCGTCTATCACCACCGGCGCCATTGATTTCGCCCCCGAGATGGACGTACAAGTCGAACTGGAGGACGCCTCTCTGGCATATGTGAAGATTGCAGGCGCCGGGGTCTTAACGCTGGATTTCACCGCGAGAGTGGATGCTCGCGCAGTGAACATTGATACAGCGGGCCGGGACCTGATTGAACCGGTCACAATTGCGTTTTCCGGCATGGTAGGACCCGTGCCTGTCGAGGGAACCGCCACTATTTCGTTCGTGGGAGCGGTGAGCGTCCATGCCGAGGACGATTTCATTCTGGATAGTGGATTTTCGTCGAGCTCCGTGGTCACCATCGGGGGCGAGTACGTTGCTGATGGCGCCCCGCCGCTGAGAAACATCTCGGATTTGTCTCTCGACGCCGTGGCCCGTGGCCCGGAATGGTCCCTGAACGGCACCGCTGTCGCGCGCGTATATGTGCAACCCCAACTCGAGGTGGCTTTCTACAGCGTTCCCGCGCCATTGCTCCGCCTGAAACCCTACGCCGAAACCAGCATGGATCTGTTGCCGCCGCCAGCCCGCGCAGAGTTGATCGCCGGTCTCGACGCCTATCTGACGGGCAAAATAGACATTCTGGCCGCCGGCACCTGGGAACTCCCTGTCGAAGGTCCCAGTTACGCGTTATATCAATGGACGGACGAGGCCGGCACGCCGGATCTCGACGCCAGCGCCAATAGTGTGAGCATAAGCCCTGCAGCGCCGGGCGCAACCGTGACGATAAGCAACGTGGGCGAGGGCACCTTGAGCTGGACCGCGACTTCAGACAACGCCGCCGTGACGGTCTCCCCGGGCGCGTTTACGGGAAACAGCAACGCGGTCACTATCAGCACGGACAACTTCAGCGAGACGTACACGGCCCGAGTTACTTTCACAAATGCCGAAAATGCAGCGGACTCCGAAGCGGTCACCGTCTATGTTGAAAGCACGGGCGCCGGGGACGACGAAACCGTCATGTTGCCGGGCAATATCCCGCTCCAGATGCTATGGATCGAGCCGGGGGACTTCATGATGGGGCGGTATCCGGACGAGCAGGACAGCTACGAGTGGGAGGATCCCCAGCATCAGGTGGTCATCACCCACGGCTTCTGGCTGGGGAAATTCGAGCTCACGAAAGCCCAGTGGACGGCAGTAATGGGCACCACCCCCTGGGCAGGGCAGGAAGACGTGCTCGATGACCCGAACAGTCCGGCCGTGAACGTGAGCTGGAACGACGCGCGCGCATTCATCACAGAACTGAATGGCTTGACGGGCATGAGGTTCCATTTGCCTAGCGAGGCGCAGTGGGAATATGCCTGCCGGGCCGGAACTGCTACCCGCTTTTATTGGGGCGATGACCCGGATTATACGGTTGGCAATGCTTATTGCTGGTGGCGACCCAACACTTACGACGTGGGCGAGGAATACGAGCACCTGGTAGGGTTGAAGCTGCCCAACGCGTTCGGGTTATACGACATGAGCGGGAACGTCAAGGAATGGTGTGAGGACGACTGGCTGCAGGACTATGATCGCGCACCCGCGGACGGCAGCCCGTGGGTAGATACCGTGCGAAGCCGCTACCGTGTGGTCCGGGGTGGCGGTTGGGGCAGCATCCCGTACCAAGGCTGCCGTTCAGCGAACCGGTTCGCCGCTGAACCAACCTTCAGTTCCAACATTGGCTTACGTCTCGCCAGAAGCCTTGTGGATTCAGGGCCTCCGGATCTGATCGTGACCACTGACACTGTGGAATTGAATGCATCCTCCCCCAGTGCAACACTGACGGTAAGCAATGCCGGCGGGAATACCCTGAGTTGGACCGCCACATCCAACAAGCCCGCCGTCACGATTATACCAAGCACTTTCACAGGCAATAGTAAGGTGGTTACCATCGCCACAAGCAATTTCGACGAGGATTATGTGGCACAGGTCACCTTCACCAACGATGCCGATACAAGTGATCGCTCATCTGTCTGGGTTTACGTGGGAGGTTTCACGCCTCCGGACCTTACCGTCAGCACCAATTCCGTGAGCTTGAATGCGATGGCGAGCAGCGCAACGGTGACGGTCAGCAACCTGGGAGACGGCGACTTGAGTTGGACCGCTGCTTCAGACAATGCCGCCGTGACGGCCACGCCGAACGCTTCCGCGGAAAACAGCACGGAGGTCACCATCGCCGCCACGGACTTCAGTCAATCTTACGCAGCACATGTCAGTTTCACGAACGCTGAGAATGCCGCGGATGCGGAGGTGGTGACCGTGAACATCAGCACCAGCAGCAGCGGGGCCATGCCCGGAACATCGGCGCCGGGAACGGGCGGCTCTTCCATAGTGCGTGACCGGTGAACCAAAGAAGGCTCGGCGGCCGCCCGTGCGGTGCCTGGCCACGATGAAGAACGTTGCAGAACCGGCGCCCCTGCTCATCAGGTTGACGGTATGGTTATGGCACTGGCCTCTCGCCTCCGTTTCGGCAGAGGAGACCTTTGGGGTAAATCAGTACAGAGCTGATAGTTCCGTCGCCACTCACACGTCCAAACCAAGGGTCTTCGGTGAATCGGGCTCGGCATCCTTGCCCGTGGACAGAAACTTCCGGCGAACTAACCAAGGGTAGCAATCACGCCTCATTTTTATATTGTGTGTGTTTATATTGTATGGTATATATGCGAATAGTATACTTAGTACAGGTAGGAACGGGTGGAGCGTAATCGATAACCATGAGGATGGTGCGTGTCCGAGAGAGCGGCTGAACATAATTACCGCATGGCGCTCATGTTCTATCGAACCGAGCGGTACGAGGACGCCATCGCCATCCTCGACGACCTTGCCCTGGAATTTCCGGACAACAAGCACGTGCTCTATGCCCTGACGAAATGTTTCTTCAAGGTCGGAAGATACCAGGAAGCCCGGCAGTTGTGTCATGAACTGCTCGAAAAACATCACGATGAACGCGCCCAAACACTGCTCGAGCGGATAGGCAACAGGAAAGATGCCTACAGGCCCGAAAGCACATCGCGTGAAGCGCCTCCGGAACTGCCGGCCGGCGTCGCGGCGGACGGCGAAAACGGCCTGGACTCGCCTCCCGGCGCCTACACCCCCGTTGACGACACCAGCTCTTCGTGGATGTCCTCGACGCCCACAGGCCTGTTTGCCGACTCCCCGACAAACAAGAGCCACGGGTCCGGCGGCTACAGTTCCCCGGCAGCCATCGAACACCCATCGTCTTTTTCAACGCCCCCTCCTCTTCCCCACGAGGAGCGGGTCATCACGCCGCCTCCGCCTCCCCACGAGGAGCGGCTCATCACGCCGCCTCCACTTACCCACGAGGAGCGGCTCATCACGCCGCCCCCGCTCCCGATAGCGAAGGAACCTGAGGTCAAGACGCCGAAACGCTCGGACGAATCGCCCCAAGAACCCTCTTTCGCCGGGCGCAACCTGATAATCGGCGCAATCGTAACCGGCGTGGGGGCGTTGCTTCTATGGCTTGCCTTCGGGCCCAGGCAATTCGATTTTCCCGAAGACCATTCTCTAGGCACGATTGTTATCCGCGAGATTGATGGCAGGAGAACAAACTGGAAGGAATTTGGCGAAGCCAAGAGTCACGTTGGCATCCCGAGGAGAGCCTATATCGGGTTGGTCGCTTCAAAAGACCTGTCCGAGGCCGACCTGGCCCTCCTGCGAAAGGCCTCTTGGCTGAAGCACCTCGACCTCTCTAAGTCAGAAATCACCGACGAGCTGGTCGAGTACCTGGTGGAATTGCGGCAGCTCGAAAGCATTGATGTCCGCAAGACTGGCCTCACCAAGACCGGTATCGTTCGTCTGCAGGAATGGTTGCCTCACTGCAAGGTCCTGTTTGATGTCGATGCATCTGCCAAAGCCGTCGACCAAAAACCCAATCCGCCGCCGAATCCAAAACCTGAGAAAGCCGCGTCCCCGCCTCCCCCCCCTTCGCCACCTCCCGCCCCTGAAAAACCAGCGCCTGCTCAGGCGCCTCAAGAACAGCCGCCGGGACCGCGCAATCTGGTTTTCGGCGACATCGTTGGGGACCTGTTCTTGCGCGCGTGGAACGCCCCGGAAGATGCGGACTGGCAACCTTTTAGACCTGCGAAGGGGCGCGTAGCCGTTGACGCAGGGCAGATTGTCAAACTGCACGTTCGTGTGGGTCCGTCACAATTCAGTGCCCTCCGCCACTTGAACCCGGCGGATATCCATACTCTGGACGTCTCTGCCGTACACATCGAAGACCAGTCCGTCCCCTATATAGCCCGCCTTACAGGCCTGCGAGCCCTTAACGCCGATAATGCCGAGATATCCGCCAACGGTCTCCAGGGACTGTGTGCGTTGTCCGAACTCCGGGAACTCACCCTTGCGGGCGCGGACAAATTCGACGCCGGAGCAGTTGCAGGATTCCCCTCCTTCAAAAAACTCGAACGGCTGGTGCTTCGGGGAACCAACGTAACCGACGAAAGCTTACGGTATATCGGAAAGCTCTCGCATCTGCGCGTTCTCGACCTCACCAGGTCGAACGTGGGCGATGCGGGTCTCGCCCATCTGACGCAGCTCGACAAGCTGGCCGAGCTGGCCCTCGCCCAGGCACGGGTGGAAGGCCCGGGCCTCGTCCATCTCGCTTCCCTCGACGCACTCGAACGCCTCGACCTGATTGGCAACCCGATAAATGGAGCGGGATTGGCTGCCCTGGGCCAATGCAAACGCCTCGCGTTCCTGCAACTCGACGGCGCGAATATTACGGATGACGCCCTCATGCTCCTGGCAAAAGCACCTTCCCTCAAGCAGGTTCAGCTTATCAACACGCGGGTGAGCCCCCAAGGCATCGAAACCTTCAAGAAGGCCTCGCCCCACTGCGCGGTGCTCGCCACAAACATTGACGCACGGTGAAACCTCACCCCGCGAACGCGCCTCCCACACCTTCGGAGCATCCCGGCGGAATCGACACATTGACTGCGTTGCGCCTCACGCCTAACATGGGGCCAAACGACTTGTCCGCGGCCAAGCGGTTACAGTGGCTCAGACTTGACGAAGACGGAGGATGCCCAATGAAACAAAGACCCGACCTGTTGGCCAAGGACGCGCCCAAAGGCGCCGAGGTATTCCAGCTCACGGAAGAGGGCATACCCTCGTCCCATATCTATATGGAGGCCCAGATCTTCACCCCCGATTCCAGGCGATTTGTCCTCCACCGCAGCGCCAATTCCCACGGCAGCGACAAATCGGACCCCGAGCACCGGTATCTGCTTTGCGATCTCGAGAACAACGGCGCACTCTCCCCCCTCACGGACGAAACCGGCGCCACCGCACCCTCCGTCTCTCCGGACGGAGCATGGATGTACTACTTCGTCAACGAGACCGGCGTAAACACGGGCCGGCTGACCCTCAAACGCGTCCGGCTCGACGGGACCGCCCGCGAGACCCTGACCGTCATCGATTCGCCGCCCACCGGCGCCGCCGCCCCGCCCAGCCAGGTCTACCCTCTTTCCACAATTTCGTCCGACGGGAAACGCCTCGCCCTGTCAGCCTTCTTCGGCGACGGCCAGACCGAGGGCTTGCCTTTCGGCCTCATGGTCTTCGATCTCGAACGCGCCGCCGTCAGCGTGGTTCATACAGGCCCCACCTGGCTCAACATGCACCCGCAGTACTGCCGCTCAACGGGCCCTGACGCCGCACACGACATCCTCGTCCAAGAAAACCACGGCAGCGAATACACCAAGGACGGCTCGTGCACCCTTCTCGTGGGCGGCGAGGGGGCCGACATCCACATCATCCGCGACGACGGATCAAATTTCCGCAACCTCCCGTGGGGCCGCGACGGCAACGAGTTCTGCCAAGGCCACCAGTGCTGGCGAGGGACCTCCACCTCCGCCATAACGAGCACCAGCGTCCGCGATACCGGCTATTGCGAACTGATCCAGAGCGAGCCCGTGCCTTTCGCCGGCCACGTCGGGCTGGCCACCCCCGGCGGCCAGCGCAACATCCTCAGCCGCGTGTTCCCCAAACCGGCCTTCTGCCACTTCGCCACCGACATCGCCGGGCAACGGATGATAACCGACGCCCGCATCGGCAACACGTGGCTGCTCTACACCGCCCAGTTCGGCCCAGCCCCCGGCGACCCATTGCACAACTGGCAGTTCATCCTCGATTCCCGAAGCGATTTCACCAAGAAAGGCTCACACATCCACCCATTCCTCTCCCCGGACGGCTCAAAGGGGTTCTTCAACTCCGACGAATCCGGCGTCCTCCAAGCTTACATGGTTAATTTTGGGGACACAATACTCAATTCCGACCATGAAGTGTCCTGACACCTGTGGCAAATTACCCGCCTGAAACCCCAATTGAGTATTGTGTCCCCAAAATTGCCGTGCTAGAATACAAGATGGCGTCAAGGTTCCGGCAAGAGCGGGTCGCAGCAAGGGTCTGTGCAATGGGAACGGGCTTGGCGCAGGGCGGTTGCCAGTCACGGAGTCCCAAGAAGACCGAAGGGGAGAGGGGCTATGTGCGCTAAGCGGGTTGTCCGTAGGATCCTGGTCGTGATGTCGTTCTGTCTTGCCTTCGTGGGTTGCCCTTCACAGGAGTACGCGGTCGTCACTGTGACGCCGGGCCATGTCGAGCTGGAGATCGAGGAGACCGTTCACCTTACTGCGGTATCCACCGATGGAGAGGACCTCACGTTCACATGGGCTCCCAGCGCCGGCGGTATTGCCACAGTGGATGATGCCGGCAATGTCACGGGCGTGGCCGCGGGTACTGCCACCATCACCGCGACCGGCACACACAGTCTTTCCAGCGGCTCGGCGACGGTCACGGTTCTGCCCGCTGGAGATGGAGATGGCGAGGGTAACGGCCTGGTGTTCATTCATCACTCGGTCGGCGAAAACTGGCTGGCCCACAGTCTGGAATCCGCGTTGCTCGCCAAAACGTACATCGACGACCGTAACGATATTACTTATGGCACCGTAATCGCGCCAGATACCGGCCGCCCGGCTTCTTTGGGGGAAGTACCCGGCGACTTGACGGACATGCAACACTGGGTCCTGTGGTTCAACGATTATCTGGAACATGTCAAAATAGAGGGCTGCCAAGACGGCGTCAATCGAATCATCATGTTCAAGAGCTGTTTCCCCAACAGCCATATCGATGATGCGGGCGAGGAGCCGGGCAATCCTTTCGACGGGTGGAGGACGTTGGCGAACTATCGCGCCGTATTCCGCCACCCGGACGGACCCGGAAACACCTACGAATACGAAGGCCATGTCTACCGTCCGCTCGAAGACGTTTTTGCGGAGAATCCTGACACGCTGTTCATTCCCGTGACGGCGCCGCCGGAGTGCTGGGCGGATACGGATGCCGCAATCGCCGCGCGCGCCCGCGAGTTCAACAACTGGCTGAAAGACGAATGGCTGCCGAATTACGAGACCGAGACGGGGTTACAGAATGTCGCCGTCTTCGACCTGTTCGACGTGGTCGCGAATGAGGAACATGCCGCGTCCCATCCCAACCAGCTGCGCGAAGAGTACGGCGGCGATTCGGGCGATTCCCATCCAAACGACGACGCCAACGCGCGGCTGACGGAGGTCTTTGCCACAGACCCTGACAATTTCCTGGACACCGAATGGGCCGAGTTTTCGGCAAAAGACATCTATGCGTTGTTGTCCGGCGAAGACACCGCGGCCGGACCGGTGGCCCATCCCTGACGGAACATTGAGCACGCCGTGGTTAGCGCGTCTCCAGGCAACACGGTCTATGCAATGGCCGGAGCGCACAACACGCCCGTGGACATCACTCACGGGGGTACGTGCGGTGCCGATATCACCCTCGCTCAGTGCACCAGAACTGCACCCCCAAGCCTCTCAGAAGGCAAAAAAGGACCCGCGCATTTGCGTAAGTCCTTTATTCTCAGTGGTGGGCCCGGTAGGAGTTGAACCTACGACCAAGTGATTATGAGACCACAAAGTGGCAATATACTAAAGCATGTAACCACATGTAATCACACCCTTTGTGCGGATTTGCCCCTTCCCTTCGTGTGGTCAAAAATGGCCATTTTTTGCCTTTTTTTGTTTTGAAGTGTGCCAGGAGTGTGCCAAGAATCTGGGCCCCGGCTGCGACAAAATGCACCAATAATCCAAGCGGAATCCTTTCTCGCAACACCGCGGCCGCGCCATGCGCAACAGACCACTATAACGTGCGCCTCCATCTTAAGCCTCGGCCAGATGCTATTCCCGGAGCTTAGCCGTTTCCGTGCACGCCTCCCCGGCCCGCGAGCAGCGAGGCGCATACGTGCGGCATTGTTGCGGTATGGCCCGGAAAGGCGACGACCGTGTGCTTCTAGATTCGGGGGGGTGCCAACGCCAACCGGTTTTCCGCTTCCGGCGCGAGCAAAGCAACCTGTCCGTCGGGGCATCGAGTAACTGCGGCCAGCCAACGCGTGCGGACAAGACCGACGGGGGGCGAGGGGGGGAAACGCGACCAGGAGGACATGTATACAGACGCTTTCACAGAATTCGTGGAATTTCCGAAAGCCTTTGCTCCTGCCCGCGCCTCCTTGTCCACTGCGTGCTCTTGCGGTCTACCAACATTTGCAGGCAATCTGCAGGGGAAAATCGGATTCACACGAAAATGGAAGGAAATAGTCATGACGTTGACTTGTGAGATGTGCCGATACTGGAAGAGGGTAAGTGCCCGTCTTGGCGAATGCAGACGAAATCCCCCACGTTCAAAACCCCGCGACCTAGACCACGGTGACGAACTCGCCTGGGTTATCACAGCGCATACCGATTGGTGTGGCGAGTGCTACACCCATACCGGCGACTCCCTGCGTGAGGACGAGAAGCGACCCCCCAATACCTTGGGCAGCGACGGAGCCCATCGAAAAAGCCCGCTTATTACCGAGCGTGACGCCTGTGTGTATCTTGGTGTAAGCCGTTCTTTCCTCGCACAGGCCCGCATGCATGGCACCCTCGGTGATCACACTCCCGGGCCTCCGTTCGTCCGCATCGGTCGAACCATCCGCTACAACCTGCGCGACCTCGACGAGTGGATTGAAAAGCATGGGTATCGGGGATAGAAGAGTGTCTGAATTGCGCCAGATATACGGATTCTGAATGCAGAACATTGGGCTTCTGTTCCGACCGGGCGAAGCAACCCGTCCGTCGGGGGCCGAGTAAACGCGGCCAGCCAGCGCGTGCGGAGAAGACCGACGGGGGGCGAGGGAGGAAACGCGACTTGGAGGAGATGTACACAGAAGCTGGCGCAAAATTTCTGGGATTCTTCAATACCTTAGTTCACCCACGTGCATTCTGAATCATCGGCGTTCTGCGCGGTTTTGTGCACGTCCTATCTTTCGCATGCTCCTGCCGCCTCTGCGGCTGGCTCGCCCATTCCAAGATTCGAATCATCAAACGGTACTACCCCCTTCCTGGGACCCAGCGACCTTCGTATCAATGTCGTGGGGTAAGTCCTCCCCCCGTCCA
>ENA-UPSM01003035-UPSM01003035.1-activated-sludge-metagenome-genome-assembly--contig:-NODE-3035-length-19450-cov-9.994792_pt1 | contig 19450 bp, 13 predicted proteins | sample MGYA00238181_ERZ773283 | MGnify/ENA primary metagenome ERZ773283 (study PRJEB29023, sample SAMN05720199) | activated sludge metagenome | isolation source: Anaerobic digester | place: Japan...
ATCAAGCCCCCACTCGGTACATCCCCACGCGTGTGGGGAAAACGCCGGTTTGCTGCAAGTGATCTATGTTTACATCCGGTACATCCCCACGCGTGTGGGGAAAACGGTTTCTCACGGCGAAGGGTTTGGCATTCCCATCGGTACATCCCCACGCGTGTGGGGAAAACTGGTCGTGATGCTCGCCTCTCCCGTGATTATGCGGTACATCCCCACGCGTGTGGGGAAAACGTGTGTTGCGGCGCGGCTGGCTTATCCACCGACGGTACATCCCCACGCGTGTGGGGAAAACGGGCTCATTGCCGCTCACTTCGCGGGTCTCAACGGTACATCCCCACGCGTGTGGGGAAAACGCCATTTGATAGCGGATGGCATTTTCCAGCACGCGGTACATCCCCACGCGTGTGGGGAAAACTATTCACGACAAGGTGAGCAAGAAAATCACCGCCGGTACATCCCCACGCGTGTGGGGAAAACTAGGCGGCGAACCTACGCTACACCCCCGGCTGCGGTACATCCCCACGCGTGTGGGGAAAACGCGTTTCACGAATACCCCAGCGCTTTCATCGCCGGTACATCCCCACGCGTGTGGGGAAAACCCAGGTCAAGGTCTGGCGAGACCATCACCCCGCGGTACATCCCCACGCGTGTGGGGAAAACGCCGCCCTCGCTGACCGCTTGCAGATGCACGTCGGTACATCCCCACGCGTGTGGGGAAAACGGCTGGCACGACCGAACAATCCGAAACGATTATCCGGTACATCCCCACGCGTGTGGGGAAAACAAGATTTCGGCCTACGCAAAAATCATAGCAATCGGTACATCCCCACGCGTGTGGGGAAAACGTCCTCCCGTTTGATATAGACGCAATTTTCGGACGGTACATCCCCACGCGTGTGGGGAAAACGGTACGCCGTATTGCACGCCGCAGACGGAACAAACGGTACATCCCCACGCGTGTGGGGAAAACCGCTGCATCTGTGATAGTGCTAGCACCATCGGCGGTACATCCCCACGCGTGTGGGGAAAACGCGATGCGCTTACGCTCTTCCAGCGATTTCAGCAGGTACATCCCCACGCGTGTGGGGAAAACAGTTGTATCCGATGGTTGGGCGTGGGCTAGAGACGGTACATCCCCACGCGTGTGGGGAAAACGTGAACGTGTGATCATCGACGGCCGCACCTACCGGTACATCCCCACGCGTGTGGGGAAAACGTCTTGCCAAACGCGACCTCGATAAAAGCCTGCGGTACATCCCCACGCGTGTGGGGAAAACCCAGCCGGGGCCTGCGGGGGCGTTGGGGTAAGCGGTACATCCCCACGCGTGTGGGGAAAACGGCTTGCTTCTTTGCTTCTTCCGCTTCGCGTGCGGTACATCCCCACGCGTGTGGGGAAAACGCCAGGGCCTTACGCATCCGCAAGGGCAACGTCCGGTACATCCCCACGCGTGTGGGGAAAACTCATGTCGCGGCGGTGATACAGCCAGTTGCGGCCGGTACATCCCCACGCGTGTGGGGAAAACGGGCCGGGCAGCCGTGGCTCGCAGACCGTCAACGGTACATCCCCACGCGTGTGGGGAAAACTTGAAATCGGGTACAGCGACGACAACGGCGCGACGGTACATCCCCACGCGTGTGGGGAAAACGTGCTGGCAGAGTTGAGCGTGACCGGGAAGGGCCGGTACATCCCCACGCGTGTGGGGAAAACCCACGTCCGACCGTCCAACTCTCGCCCGGCGTTCGGTACATCCCCACGCGTGTGGGGAAAACTCAAAGACATCGCCAGCGACCCATTCACAGCGCCGGTACATCCCCACGCGTGTGGGGAAAACTGTGGCAGGCATTGCTCTGCTCTTCATGGCAATAGGTACATCCCCACGCGTGTGGGGAAAACGGCTTTCGCCGCCTTGATTGCCGCAGCAAGGGCGGTACATCCCCACGCGTGTGGGGAAAACGATACTATGCGCGGCGCGTTGGGAATGTATAACGGTACATCCCCACGCGTGTGGGGAAAACTCGCGTTCCATCCGGCAAGGTGTAAGACATTGCGGTACATCCCCACGCGTGTGGGGAAAACTCATCGGGTGCGAAATCACCGAGCGCTACTATCGGTACATCCCCACGCGTGTGGGGAAAACGAGGCAAACTGGAATTTGCTGGACGCGTGGGACGGTACATCCCCACGCGTGTGGGGAAAACGACGGAAGGGCGTATGCAACCCGGTTGCTTCGAGGTACATCCCCACGCGTGTGGGGAAAACGCGTGTCCTTCGGCACTCGCCGCCGCAGCCCATCGGTACATCCCCACGCGTGTGGGGAAAACGCTTCCATCTGGCGGGCAAGCTCAGCAATAGGCGGTACATCCCCACGCGTGTGGGGAAAACTCTACCCGTCAGGCTCTACCCGTCAGGCTCTACCGGTACATCCCCACGCGTGTGGGGAAAACGGCGACCAACCAGCCCAACAGCCGTTGGACGTCGGTACATCCCCACGCGTGTGGGGAAAACGCCTAGCCAAACCTGGCCTCACAAGACCCTGTCCGGTACATCCCCACGCGTGTGGGGAAAACTCACCCCACAGGGTAACGGACTTCCCATCAAGCGGTACATCCCCACGCGTGTGGGGAAAACGCCGCAAAATTAGAGTCCAGCATGGTCGGCTACGGTACATCCCCACGCGTGTGGGGAAAACTACCGCTAGTCATAGTTGGCATTGTTGTTATACCGGTACATCCCCACGCGTGTGGGGAAAACGGTTTCGCCGGGATAGCCACAGATATTACAAAGCGGTACATCCCCACGCGTGTGGGGAAAACGCTTTACCGGTCGATATTGACCTCATAGACACCGGTACATCCCCACGCGTGTGGGGAAAACGTGATATGCTTGAAGCGGAATCGGCGGCATAGCGGTACATCCCCACGCGTGTGGGGAAAACGCAGAGTCCATCATGAGAACAGTATCGGCGTCCGGTACATCCCCACGCGTGTGGGGAAAACGCTGGTCAGAAAAGTCGAAGGATTCATAGACCGCGGTACATCCCCACGCGTGTGGGGAAAACGTATTCGCCGAGGGGTAGCCAATCGGATTCCGACGGTACATCCCCACGCGTGTGGGGAAAACGTATTCGCCGAGGGGTAGCCAATCGGATTCCGACGGTACATCCCCACGCGTGTGGGGAAAACTGTATATTAGAATCTATCTTAGTGTCAAGTAGCGGTACATCCCCACGCGTGTGGGGAAAACCTTCAGGCTGCGATCGTCGAGGCCGCGACCTACGGTACATCCCCACGCGTGTGGGGAAAACGCCGCCGATCCGGTCTTATGAACCGAATAGACCGGTACATCCCCACGCGTGTGGGGAAAACGCAACCAGCGCGGATTTATCCACCCGTCACCGCGGTACATCCCCACGCGTGTGGGGAAAACGTATTGTCGCCCGGCACAAGCGTCAGCGTTGCGCGGTACATCCCCACGCGTGTGGGGAAAACCATGACATCGACAGGTTGCATCAATGGCGCGGCGGTACATCCCCACGCGTGTGGGGAAAACTTATCCCCTGCGCGGGCTGATTGCATAGATGGAGGTACATCCCCACGCGTGTGGGGAAAACCCTATCTTCATAAATAAAAAACTATCGGTCTCCGCATATTCTCCGTTTTTGTGCCGGTGTCAAAGCGTCCTTTATCTCCTGAACTAATTGTACACCTTCCCAATCCACAACGCGACGATTCTCGTCACCTGCTGTGCGCATGGCAAAATGCTGCTCGTTATTTGTGGACCAGGCTTGGAACACTCGTCCGGCTCCTCGGCTTTCACTACATTTCTCCCACAATTTATCACGCACCAATGCGGAAACATGCCCAACAAACACACCAGTCTTTACTTCAAACAACCAGCGGGTTAATTCACCGCGTTGTGAGGCTGTGACTTTTTCCAACACCATGATGATCATTCAGTACCTCCAGCAGCGCTGACTGACAAATCAGGAGCCCACCAGGGCGTTGGCATATCTACCCCGCCAGGATCTTCGGGTTCGGGAGATATCTCCAGCAGATCATCAATATCTGGCAAGATATGCTCTAATAGCTTTACATCACGAATTTTATCTCGACATGCCTGACGAACACGCTGTTCGATATGCTCAGAGCCTTCGGAGACCGTTTGAAATGCAATAGGAACAGTGAGATCGACTTTGTAAAGATCAGCTACGTCGTAAACAAAAGAGAGCTGTTTGCCTGTATGCACAAATCCCAGGGCGGTTGAATATCCGCCGCTGACAATGGCAGCATGACAGACACCATTCAATACAGCATTGGCTGCTGAAAGCGCCCGGTTGATTGGATCGCTTTGGTTCCAGTTGCCCATGTCGTAATTGCGGCCATGCCATTGAACGCCATATTTGCGGCTGGCATAAACATAGGCATTTCGTACACGGGCGCCCTCCATTCCCCGAATTTGCTCCAGACTCATATCAGGTGTCAAAACAACACCAAAGCGTTTCTCGTACATTCTCAACACAACGCGCATTCGTTTTTCAGGGATGCTGACTAATTCGGCCTGACGGATCAAGTGGTAGGCTCGGCGCGTCTCGCCCATGCCTTGAGCATAGAAATGGCTCATATCTTCTCCAACCCACAGGACACTGCATCCATTTTCAGCCAGGAGTTTGATCGCTGCATGGGTCATACTTACGCCTGGGCCGGCCATGAGCAAGGAAAGATTGGCTACTGGAACAGGCGTGAGGCCGGTCTCTTGCATTACCAATAATGCGCCATCCTGACGCTCCAGGATGGCATGTTCGACGTAAAGGTAACTCAAACTATCACGCAATTTCGGTAACAAGTGAAAATCAATCATTTTACACCTCCCTCAAAGCCGGGGGCGGCGCAAACCGTCCCCGGCTAATCATCAAATTATTTTCCCGGTTAACAAGAATTATTCGGTTATTAAGGTTCCAATACAAATGACGGGGCAGAATTCTAAGCTGGACGTGCTAACGAAAGCAGGCCAAACCCGAACCCTTTGGCGCTGCCAATGCCCCGGATAATCGCTTTCATCAAGCGATCAGGGTCGTCTACGCGTAAGAGGCCATCAAACTGGACTGAATGGAACGTCAGTTTGCGGGGCTGATCATCAGAACTGCGCCAGCCGTTCACCTGGTCTTGTCCACTGACCCGCACTTGCAACACGCTGCAGCCAGCGGACAGCAGCTTGCGCTCCAGCCAGGCGGTTTGATCTTCTTCCCGAAACAGGCCCAGGCGTTTGCCATTGTTGTTTTCTTTATCTGCGGCCGATTTCTTGATCGTGGGGTTGGCGCGCAAGCGGAACGATAAAACCTGGTCTGCCGACAGTTTCAAATCAAAAGTCTTGACTGCGGGGTTATCGGGTACTTCATGAAGCAGATAGGTGCTTTCTGGAGCGGTTAACCAGTTCCAATCAGGTGGGGTTTGCGATTGAACCAGCACCACCGGCACGCCGCTCCGTGGATCAATCTCCAGGCGAAACAGAACACGCTCTGAGGCGTCTGGCAAGGTGGCAGCAAATGCCCTGAGAATGGTGCGGTGCATCTGGTAGGCATCGGCGATCTCGCGCTGTACCTGTCGCGAGCGGGGATTGAGAATCAGGCGGGAGAGGTACATGGCAGATCCTCCTTTGGCATAGCCGGGGGCGCGATGAAACTAACCCGTACCCGCCGGGTGGCAAAACGCCGGCTGCTAAATGAGATTGGCTGGTCAGGACGTATCAACTCTCCATCAAGCGATTCGATAACAACCCGAAGGCGCTCTGGCGCGGGGTTACGTCCCAGGTAGGGGTACATTTGCAAAGCTTCTTCAAGAAGCAGATCGGTTTTCAGGCCATCTGACAGTTGCACAGGCTGGGCAGGAACGAAAGCCTTGCGCCCCAGAAAGATCGGCCACACGGGGTTTGCCAGGGCAGTCTGGATTTTCTGCAGCAGGCTCAAGTCTTCGCCCTCCAGCCCGACCAGAAAAGCTGCATCTGCCAGGTAATAACGCGTGGAGAGTTCTGTGTCTTTCAGGCCGCCGCCGGACTTCAATACATTCTGGGCTGTGTGATAATCACGGCTCAATTCGCCTTCACGGTCAACCCGCACACCCATCCGCAGAGCTGCCAACTGTCTCAGTGCAGCGTCGTCTTCACGGGGTATGCCAATGGCCGCACATGCCAGACCCAGCAAGCCGCTTTTAGATGGCTCGCGACCGGTATCTCGCACACCGAAATGGCTCTGCAAGCCCCAGGACTGCATCGGCCCAATCAGGCGAAGCAGCAGGGTATTCATAGGCTACTCCTTAGGCAGGGCGCCGGTCAATTTCTGCACCCAGGCATCGAGGTGATTAACATGATGTTTGGACAGATTGGGTAAAATGGCCTGGTCAGCCAGGGTCAGCATAACCGGTTGGATCGAGTCTGAACCATACATGCCTACCAGCCGCGCCCAGTAGGCATCCAGAGCGGCGATGGAGGCCGACATCAGGCCGCCTTCACGAGCAGGCCGCACAGGCACTTCAAAGGCATTCGCCAGTGACCAGGATTGCCCATCCTTCCGAACCACACCCAGGACAAAATCAGGCGGGTTCTGGGCGGCAAAGCTGGTTTGTTTGCCGGTTGGCACAGCCAGCACAGTCGCGCGTAAGAATCCTTGCACGGTTTTAGCCGCTAATTCGAGGTCACCGCCCAGGTTTCTAACCAAGAGATCCCAATCCAGCCGGGCATAGCGATAGAAACAGGCACTGTTAAACGGAATGACACCCACCATTGCAGCTCCAGACTTATCGTCGTCTATAAGGTCGTCCACGGCAGTATAATAATCCATCTCCATAGTCACCCGATGCGTTGAGATGGCATGGGCTACCTGGCAGGCAGCATTAATATTAAATTCTGGTTTTCCGGCCAGCATGCGGCCAAACAGGGCGATATCGGGGGCGCTGGTGCGATTTTTGACTTTCTTGAACAGGTCCTTAGCCAATGCTTCCAGCGCAGGGCTTTTGTTATCCTTCAAGCCGCCCACAATTGTGTCCCATTGCTCAATCAAAGCCTGGACAGCATCATTAATCTCACTGGCGCTCAAATATAAAGCAACGTTGTTGTGATTATCTTTCATATCAGAATATTGAGTAGCAAATGCATATGCAATTTTTGTCGCCTGATCATCGGGTTTTCCGGCCCTCACCAGCAAGGGCACCAGTAGGCGGGTCATCCAGCGCGTACGAACAGCCCGCTCCACGGCTGTAGCTTCGGCAAATGCCGGATGCATGCGGATGGAGCGCTTAATGCATTGTGAAGAGACACGCGCCCGACGAGCACCGCCAAATTCGGTATCTTTCGGATTACCGGTATCATCACGGTTGAGGTTTGATGGCGCAAAGCTCTGTAAAATATGAACTTCCAGAAACATGGTCTATACTCCTTTTTTTAGGTCTAATTGAGTGTTGGTTATGAAGCCGGGGTATGATTGGATTTTCCCCAGAAAGCACGCGCCCAGGCTTTTTGCACCCGGCGGTCGGGCGCATCCCAGGCTTGCACATCTCTCAGCAACTGATCCCAGTTGATGGGCGTTTCTTTTGACTTAAGCATACTGACAGCCTGACGTAGATAGTTGGGCAGGTCATCGGGATGGGCTGCCAGCAGCGCCGAAAAACGCCGCTCCAGTGCATCATCCTTGTCCTCATCACCCTTGTCCTCATCATCCTTTCCTTTATTCCGGATAGATGCCAGGTGTTGCCCCAGGTTGCCTTCAGAAACCGATTTGGGGTGCAGGGCGAACAAAGATGCGATCAGGTAATATGCAGCTTCCTGATCTGCACTGCGCCTTTCTGGCAGCCAGGGTTCCACGTAGCGGAACATTTCGGCTGCGGCGCCCGGTGGGCGGCCCAGGCCGCGCCGCAACGCAGCCAATGCGCCCCGGTCCTGGTTGGTGGCCAGTTCCTGCAAACGTCGAATGAAGGCGTTGGGCTCTCGAGTCATTTGAGTCATTGAATAACCTCCTTTTGGATTGGGTCAAAAATTACCTTAAGCTTCCCACCCAGTATCGAGCGAGCTTTCACAGCAGCTTTGAGGGCAGTTGGTGATTCACCGATCTTTTCAATCGCCTGATCCAAGGCCCTCCAGGCAGCTTGTTGAACTTCGTCACACCAATTGGTTAAAGCCTGTTCACGATTAATGAGCAAATCTTCCAGTAAGCTGAAGAAAGGCAACTCTAAAGCCCCCCAGTACACTCGATCAGAGCCCCAATGACTGTAAAGACTCGTAGCTCGATCATGGTGTTATTGCCTTGTTTTTTCCAATCTTTTTCAGCTTCTTTTGGCACCATAATTCCGACAGCCAATTGTTTGCCTGCATTTTGCAAAGCATCATATGCGTTCTCAGCCTGCGTTAGGCAATCGGACAGAAGCCCAACTATTTCTTGATCTTGTAGATAAGCTAAGGGTAGAGGTAGTTGTTCCTGGCGGAAGAATTCAATTTTGGCCTGGTCGTTAGCCATGCCCAAGGCAATAAAGCGGAGTACGATGCTTGAAGGCAAGTAGCCATAATCAGCCGCCAGAGATGCAATGGCAAAGAAGTTTTCGGGTGGTTTGGCCGACTTCGGATTGCGTAAATTGAAATAAGTGGCACTATCACGCCAAAGCGCCCGATCTTCTTCAAACCGCACCAGTTTGTTGCCGCCCTTATGATCAATCCCATAAGACTTCATTGGATCCAGTACATCAGCGCTCAGCCGCAGCGCAGGGGCAACGGTGAACTGGCTGACAGTGGGGGCACTGGCTTCACCCTCCGGGATCAGTAACAGCCGGCGGTTTTGCCAGGTCAGATAATCCAGATAACCTAATGGAATTTCACGGTCAGGCAAGTATGGATTGTCCGATTCCCAGGCGGGTTGGTCTGGACCGGTTACGGGGATGCGTTGTTGTACAATGGCCGTAGCCAGATTCAATGCCAACAAATCAAACAGGGTATCGCCGCTTGCAAGGAAAATTACGCCCCGTGTCCAGGGACAGTCTGTAAACTTTTGCTCCATGCCGCTTGTTCCACAAAGACTAAAGTTTTGCGCTGTAATCAAAGCACGGGCAGCTTTTGCGGCACTCAAGACAGCGCCTTCTGATTCGATATGATGATCAAACAGAGAAGCATTATTGCCCGAAGCCATCTCCATCACCAGTGAAATAATGGATTTAGGCCGAGCGCGCTCATCTGCGGCTTGATAGAATGGCCGCTGAGGGTCAAACAAATCGAACCGGTGTTTCCATTGATCCAGGTATTCATGCAGCCAGGGAGCATCCAGTGTGCCGGCTGACCAGATTTTTTGCCATGATTTGGCATTGGATGGGCCTCGCAAGGCGCTGTGCAGCACTGCCAGCAGCAACCGATAAATGGCGGCTGTTTCCAGCGGTGTATCGCCTGTTATGGCAACAAACTCTCGGGCACGGGTTAGTGTCTGGTGCAGGCTCAACTCCTGAACCTGCCCATTTGCTTGAACACAAGGAATCCAGGGTTGTTCAATCAAATTGAACGAATGCATCATAGAACCTCCTTCTCTATCAGCAGACCTAGTTTATTGTCCAGGATCAACACCCAGGGCGAACCTTCGAGAGATGCCCGGCCCTGAGAATCAAAGACTACTGGTTGGTGGTGTCGCAATGCGGCACAAGTCCGCCAGGCCGGATGCAGCGGGCGCTTTTGGAAATAATCATATATCCGGCGGTCTTGAACGGCAACGGTGCATTGCAGCATTTTTTGGATTTGGTCGAATTTTGGAACGACATCCAGTTGATCTATAACCGGAAGGCCGTCCGGTTCTGTTGCCAGGCCCAGAGGCGTTTGGTAAAGGCATACCAGTGTCACGCTGGGGGCACCCAGGCGGGTTAATGCCGCAAAGGCGCTGTGGACAGTGGGATCATCTTCTTCCAGATTGTCATTTTTACTGAACAGCAATCGTTCATCATCAAGGCTGGGGATCAGGCGTGTTTTTGCCTCAAAGATTTCTTTTCGGTGGTCCTCCAGAGATTTTGTTTCTGCTTTTTGAATGGCCTGCCTCAGGGAAGGAGGCAGCGCTTCATCCATCAATCCACCGTAAACGGATTCAATCAGTTCGCTGGTTTCCGCAGGTAAGGTCAGGCAGGAACGACCCTGTAAGACTGCCCAGGTGCGCAAAAGAACCACGGCTTCATACACCCATTCATCCGCCCCAAAGGTTGGCAGATCCTCTTTTTCCTGAGGACGTGTAATCGCCAGACAGGGGCAGCGTAATCCTGTGGGGCGGCGATCTTGATTTTGAGTGTGCCGGTGGAGCCGCCCCGCGCGCTGTAACAATAAATCTATAGGAGCCAGATCACTCACCATGAAATCAAAATCCAAATCAAGGCTTTGCTCAATCACCTGGGTCGCCACCACAATGGATTTCTGGGGCCGCTGCCCACCTTTTTTGAAGCGTTCCAGGACGGCTTTTTCAATTTGAGCGCGACGCGCATAAGGGAAGCGGGCGTGAAACAGAATGAGGTCATCTGGCGCAACGAGATTGGCCGCTGCCAGGGCTTGATAAACCTCACGAGAACGCGCCACTCGATTGCAGATTACAGCCGCACAACCGCCATCTTTCAATTTCTCGGCTAATAAATCAACCAAAGCCCGTGAATCACCTGGCACCCAGGTAAGGTCAATTTGATTGGTTTGCGACCAGGGCAGTGGGACCGATCGGGTATTTTTTGATGATACGATCGTCAGCCGTGGGTAGGCAGCGGCAGGCTCAGTCTCTTTTTCGCCACCCCAGGCAGAGACCAGGGCACTGCGAGTTACTTCCGGCAGGGTGGCTGAAAGCAAAATAACCGAAGTTCCAACCGCCCTCAGCCAGCTCAATAATTGCTGGAACAATTCAGACATATAGGTGTCATAGGCGTGAATCTCATCAAAGATGACCACTTTTTGTCCTAGCCCGAACATTCGGACAAAGAAATGCCGGGTCTGTAATACACTCATCAGAGCCTGATCTACCGTTCCGACGCCAAACGGCGCCAGGAGAGTCCGTTTACGCGGCAAGAACCAGGTTTCAGCACGGATGCCACCCTCACCAGAGGTATCTTCGTCATCCGACACATTGGAGGGGGCTGAACTTGCCTGAGCTAACATCTGCGCTCCATGCGTCAGGTGCAGGTTGAGTTGCTCACCAGGGTAACGTTGGAGTAAAAATTGACTTGTGCGAGTGAACATCTGATTGCTGGTAGCCTGAGTGGGCATGGCGATATACAATCCTCGCCCCTGGTTAGTCTGAAGCCAGGTATCTGCAAGGAATAGAGCTGCTTCAGTTTTGCCGCTGCCAGTTGGTGCTTCCAAAACAACCAACGCGGGTAAGGTAAGATCCTGCCCAGCCTGGATGGTCATCTGTTGGATCTCATTGGGCGAAAATGGGAACATCTGCTCAAAGGGAATGGTCTGTCCATTGGGCTGCCATCCGATCCACCCCAACTGCCTCAGCGCGCTTCTAGCTTTCTGCTCTGATTCGGCTGCATAGCTCTCAATCTCATACCCTGCCGCCTGGAAAGGGAAGAATTCTGACATGGATCCAATCCAGTCTGCGACAGTAGTCAGGCCAGAGAAAAGCATCAGGAAGGTGTTTTCGTCTTCCTGGGTTTCAGGCCAGCAAAAATTACGAACTGGGGCAAACAACTTCATCAATTCGTCCATCAAGGCCTGACGAGCGGCATCCCAAAAGGCATCCCCTTTATCAGAAGCTTTGAGGGCTTGCGGTAACAATTGCGTTGATGTTGGCCAGGTGCCATGATGGCCGCCAAGCGCCCGAGCAATTCGCTTGGACCATGATGGCTGCATTTGGCACTGTTGAATTAACAAATTCTCCAATGCCCAGGTTGAGACGACCCCATGCGGTGCGGATTTACTGGACGGCAAAGGAAAGGAAAAGCCGGCAGATTCCAAGATTGGAATCGCTGGAACATGTTTCCGTTGAAATCCTGGGGCGGCTTTTCCAATATCGTGCAGGCTGACCCAAAATGACAGTAAATTGCCGGTCTCAATTTCGCTTAATCCCAAGAGACCAGAAAAATAACGGCGAGTTGCTAGTGCAAAAGATTCCATCCACAATGCATTGGCAACCTTGCCCGTATCAATTAAATGACAAATCAAGGGGTGCCAGTCAGTTGTGTCATCGGAGGTTTTTGCCCACAGAATTCGATAAGGTTCCATTGTTTACTCTTTGTACATATTGGCCAGCCGTCGACTCTCTTCCGAGATTAAATTTCTGAGGCTCTCCGGGGCCAGCACCTCGACTTCGGCGCCCCAGCCCCTGATCCAGGGCATCATCTCCTGGGGTTCGGCAATCCACGCGCGCCAGAGCAGGCTACCATCCTCTAATTCGGAGGCCTGCTCTGAGCGATGCCACTGTGTTTCCCCTACTCGTCCTGCCACACGCGGCCCAAATTTCAAAACAACTTCAACTGGTTCTTTGTCGGTGTACCAGATACCCCAGGCATCAGCCAGCAGATTCGTGGGGTCAAAATCACCGGGAATTTCGTAGGTATCCCGAAGCGTTTCGACACGCTGGATACGCTCAATTTTGAAGGTACGCATTGCGTTTTGGGGTTCACTGAACCCAATAGCATACGTGGATTGTCCAACGGCATAGGGCTCAATAAAATAGACGGAGAAATTGTAGACTTTGACTTCTTTGGTATGCTCAGATTTGTACCAGATGCGCGCTTTGTGTTGTTCAGCCCAGGCCAGCGTCAGTTTTTCCAGGGCAGCGAGATAGACAGCATCCATGTGCCGGCTGGCATCGTCCATCACATCAGCGGATTGCTGCAAGTGTGTGCTGATGCGAGGGGCCAGTGTTTCGAGCGAGAGGCCCAACTTGCGCAGTGCTGCGGCAGCATGTGGGTTTTGGCGATCCATGCGGGTGGCCAAAAGCCGGGCAGCCAGGTGGACCGACAGGGCTTCATGCAGGCTGAAACGGACATTGATCAGGTAGGATTCACGGTCAATGAAATACTTTTGTCCGTCCTGGTAGATCGGCGCAGCAATATCTGCCATGTAACGCAGGATTGTTGACCGATTGACGTTCAACCGCCGGGCAATTTCAGCCTGTGTCAGGCCTTCAGAATGAGCGAGCAGCAAGGCCTCAATCTGATTGAGTCGAGATGCTTTGGTTTGGGATGGATTATCTGACATGCGCCTCCTGTGAAATTGTTATGCACAGTGTAGCAAATGACTGTTGCAGGGTCAGCAACAATTTCCCCAATATCGCTTAAATTGCCAATAAAAGTTCCACTCCCTGGGGTATATAAGAATCATATATCAAATGCCGGTAGGCGGCAAGCTGAATATCCCCACCGTTTTTGTTGGCTTGTTGAATTTCCCAATGCAGGGTCGGGAAGCCCGCCCCCGCACCCCCACCCCGAGGGGAGAAAATCAGGGATTCAGGAGTCAGAAATTCAGGATCTCAAAGCGGCGAGAGGCAGATACGGAAACCCCTGCTGTCGTGCCAGTTATCAGGATCGAACCAGTAACGGGAGGCACAACGGGCGAGCCTCAAACTATAGTTCCACGAGCCACCGCGTAGATCAAAGGGGTCAGTCAAGACCCATTCCCAAACATTCCCACTCATGTCCAGCGCGCCATAAGGGCTGGCACCTCGCGGGAAACAGCTGACCGCGCTGGTAGTGCCAATGCCGGATTCAGTAGTATTCGCTCTGTCTGAGTCGGGGTCAGCACCCCAGGGATAGGTACGCCCATCTATCCCACGGGCCGATTTTTCCCACTGCTCATGGGTGGGCAAGGCAACCTTGAGCTTGCCTGCCGCCAGTTCCGGCCAGGGACTGCCAGAACGACCTGCTGCACAGCGCAGCAAATATTGATTCAGCCAGCGGGTATACGCCATCGCCTCATACCAGCTCACCCCCACCACCGGGTGATTGGGCAAAGTAAAAGGAAGTCCATAATCAACGGGGGTGGTCCTGGGTTTATTGTCCCACTGACCCTTGAAACCCAATGATGTCCAATATTTTTCTTTGATTGCCTCATCCCAATAGTCTGGGTTGGTATAACCGCCTGCCTGCACAAACTGGTCAAACTGAGCGACGGTCACGGGATACTTGCCAATCCAAAAGCCCGGCAGGGTGATGGTTTTCTGATATTTGTCCTCACCAATAATAAATTCGCCAGCCGAAACCTCACAAAAAGACATCCCTTCACAGGTCAACACTTCGGGGCGCGGGTCGCCCAGGCGGGCCAGGGTATTGCCAGCCTCGGCGCGTTCAATCGGCGTCAGGCTGCCGCCTAACAAATTCACCAATGCCGGAATGATTTGATCCAGGTGTTTTTGCCCCGGTGGATCAGTCTCAACCATTTCCCGCCCGACCAGGTCGGTCTGCTGTGCCGCCCATAACCAGGCGCGTTGATGCTGAGCATCCTGCATCCCGCCAATCTCGCGCAGCCAGTAGGCAATATCCAAAACACGGTTGGAATCTTCACGGTTATGATATAGTTCCTCAACGGCCAGGCGGGTCGCCAGGCTCCAGTCCACGCCCTCAGCCGCACGCTCCCACAATTCCTGTCCAATCGTCCGGTAGTCCCGCAGTCCGGCGATGTGGCAGCCCGCCAGATATTCCTGAAAAGTGCGGTGTGGGAAGCCATAGGTCACCGGCTTCCCCTCCTCCCCTTCGCCACCTCGGCCCACCAGCAGACCGGCGCGCTGGTCCACGTAATCCAGAAATTCTTGCGCCAGGTTCAAATCCCCCAGGTATTTTTTATCTGCCAGAATCACCAGGGCTTCGCCGCGCGGCAGGTCGGCCACCCCGCCATTCTTGCAGCCAGCACAATGCACTGTATGGGCCAGACGGTACATGGCCGGACGGAGGCGGGTGTCCTCCTTCAGAAATTGGGCCAGCGCTTCAGACGGGGACAGTTCGCCCTGTTTGTGCTGCTGCCAATGGCGCAGCAAGATATCCACAGCTTCTTTGTACAGCTTAACGCGCTGGTCGGGCAGTCGGGTCTGCTTTTGATGGATGATCGCGATCGTGGTTAGCATCATGGGATTGGAGGCCAATTCCTGCAGGTCCGGGCCAGTGGCTGCCCGAGCCAGATCATCTTCAGCGTTTTGCGGAACCGTCCGCCCCAGATCGCGTTGACGATGATACCAGGCTTGTGCAAACCCTGTAATTTTATCTTTATCCAGGGGAGCAACCGTAAAGACACCAAAATCTAAGCGGCTGAAATCATCCTGGTATGACCGAATCCGGCAGGTGATGATCACCCGGAAGGGAGCAAAGGTATGAAGTATCGCAAAGACCATCTTACGCGCCAACGCCCGTAAATTAAGAGGAATCTCATCCAAGCCGTCCAGTACCAGCAGGCCATTCCTGGACAAACCTTGCATCAAATCAGCCTGTAAGCCTTCAGCCTGAGCAATCTTCAATTCAGCCTCAAGCTGTGCGGTAAATGCGGCGATCAGTTCTTCTTGCTGCTTCTGGGCTGATAGCTCATCCAGATTCAAGCCAGCCAGTCGGGGTGCCAGGTCGCGCAGATTGATCAGCAGCGGCAAACCGCCCGCAGGGAAACCTTCTGGTGGCACTCCACCGTCCAACGCTGCCCCAGCCAGCCAGCCTACCAGCTTGCGGACAAAGGTGCTTTTGCCTGACCCCGGATCACCCAACAGCACCATTCTGGGGTTTTTCCTGGCGGTTTGCAGGATAGATAGGGGAGTTTTTGTTGATTTTGCACTGCTAGATTTCTTTACTCTAAGATAAGAAGAAGCAGATTGGTCTTCCTCAATAAAAGCAGTGGTATCCAAATCAATATAAACATCATCCAGACCGACGCCCAACTCGCTGCCTTCATCCGCTCCCAAGGCTGCCAACGGCAGGCTCTGGCAGAATTTGCGCAGGTGGGTCAGGTAACGTTGGCGAGCCTGTGTAACAATTGCATCAGGTGTTTCTGCATTGAGGGTTTGAAATAGGTAGGGTTGATTAGATTGGCTAAAATTTTCCAACTTGCGTATACGATCTTCAAAACGCGTGCCATAACGTCTTAATACTTGGGTAGCTATAATTGCAAAAGGGCGCTCTTCGTGAACAATCTGTATTGAGGTGTCTTCTTCGCCGCGCACAGCGACGGCAAACCACTTTCCAATCCCCCATCTATGTTCGAGCAACTCACCGATCTTTTGTTCAATCGTTATTGCTTCACCAGCTAATAAATTGTCCTGTAGCAATTCACGGACCCCTTTATGGAACTCATATTCCACCCCCTGCAGTAATGAAATCTTACGATCCGAAATTGGAACCATTAAACCGCCTAACAAAACCTCGGCTAGGTGATGCAAACCCGAATCAGGTAATAAGGCTTGCTGAACTGCTCTTATAACAGGCAAGTACAAAGGCACAGCTGACAGGTACACCGCCAAATCCTGTGCAACTTCCGAAGCCGTACTCATGAATTGCTCATATCGTTCCTGTGCAGTCAGCGGAACTTGGGAATTTGTCTTAGGCTTCCCAGGTGCATCAGAAATTAAATAAGCTGGAATATTGTAATTTGCATTTCCTGACAAAGCTTGTGCCCAATTATGAATAACAGGTGGCTCAAAATCAATCACCGGCAAAAGAAAATCATCTTTTGATAAATCATCATCAAATTCACTAAATTTATAACGTGGGGAGAATTGCCCCCGGTTCATTGGCGTTCGGGTTATTACCAGGCGAGCCTGGTCCAGGCCAGTAGCATCCCAGAATTCTTCAGGCAAAACCTGCAACAATGCTATGTTTACGTTCCCCCATTGTTTTAGCCATGAACCCATTTTACCATCCCTCCAAGATGGGTTCATACAATCACTTGCTAGGAGAATCACCCACTCATAATTAACCCCAACACCAGGATTTAAATTCCACCGCATTCGATGACAATGGCCTTCAGCAGCGCATAAAGACAGACTACCTGTTTGATCCAGTTTTAACCCTGCAACGGTTACTTTACGAAATTTTCCGGTTTGCTCCAGTAGAGTAACGAACTCATCTATTGTTTCTTTCCAGATTGACATTGAATGCCATTGGTCAATAATCAAGACAATTTCCATCCATGGCTCAGTTTGAGGACGCAAAGTCGGTTGCAGAAAGCCCACTTCAGCAGAATCATGAACAGTCTTCTCTTCATCTAACTCCTGGTACATACGCGAGGCAATGGAACGAAATATTGGGCGAAATGCGCGGGCTATATCCAGCTTCTGAGGCAAAGCTGCTGCTGCTGGTGCTTGCAATGACGTTGCATTGCTACCTGGCTGAGCTCCAGAATAAACGTGTTCACCATCTGGTTGATCAAATGGACTATTTGGTGCTGAGGGTTTCTCTATATTCGGTTCCGGTTTTATGCCTGGAGAAGGTGCAGGCTGGGCAACTACTGGAGATTCAGGAAGCTGTCGCAGTTCACCCCCCAATGGCAACAATTCTCCACTCTCTTTGGGCAATTGCTCTGTCTCAAGAGGCAACATAAATTGGGCCAACCAAAGCGCCTCGGCCGCCTCAATAGTCGTCAGGTCACAGCCCGCTTTTGATAAGCAGGCAAGCCATTGTTCAATCATTAGTGCTTAATGCCCGTAGTAAATTATCTTGAATTTCCGGATCATGTATTTCGTTTTTAACCATAAAAATTGCGTTGAGCAATTGATCCGTCGCCAGGCTCTTTTGCTTACGTTTCTCCATGAACCTTTCCAATAAGTCTAACTGAGCTTGGTTTAATTCATGCAGGTCGAAATGGGACCGCACTATTCTAGCAAGAGTTTCCTTATCTGGTTCTTTCAAATCAAGGCGAATACAACGTCGCAAGAAGGGCGCTGGAAACTCTCGTTCGCCATTACTTGTCATAATTACAATTGGGAATGCGCGGCACTCAATCCGCCCTCCCCAAATTTTGATCTCAGATTCACTACCATAAATACGAACATCCACATCAGGATGTGGTTTAGCAACCCGTACCAACTCTGGGATTTCGAACCACCCCTCCTCAAATACATGCAACAAATCATTAGGTAGATCAATATCGCTTTTATCCAGTTCGTCAATCAGCAGCACTCGAGGGTTTTTAGATGGCAGCAAGGCAGTACCTAACGGTCCCAGCCGAAAATACTTACCCAATTGAGGCGTTTCATCGCCAGGCATGTTGGCGTCCTGTAAACGCCCAATGGCATCGTAGGTATATAATCCATCCTTGAGATTAGATCGCGAAGTAATTGACCAAATTAAAACCTTTCCTAATTGAAGCTGATACGCAATTGCGCGCGCTAGTGAAGATTTACCGGTTCCCGGTTTGCCGGTTACCAACAAAGGTCGACGTAAATATATGGCTGCATTCACCAGTTGGGCTGTCTCTTGGTCCACGATATAGTGCGGATCCGGCTCTGCCTCAAGAGGCAGATCAACAGGTATTCCCTTCATTTCTCGCCAAGGCGGTGGATCCGGCAGTCGTTTAATACCATCATGGGGCGCAGTAACTTCAGACTGGAAAATTAACCAATTAGCGGTCATATCTTTCTCCTTGTCAAACAAATTTCTTTTTTGGGAATAATCGGCTCGGATCATTCCAATATAATATAATGCCCCGATTGTTTTTTCTCTTCTCTTTAACCTTCCAGGGCAATTGGCCCAAAGTGCCCTCAAAAGATAAACTAGCACCATGATCTTCCTGCCACCAAATAGCAATCGGAATTTGCGATGCCACAATATGACGCATCACGACACAGCTCTCTTGCGGCAGACCGTGCAAAAACAAAACAGATACGCGTTCGCCTAAACAATTCTCTTTGAATACGCAGTGCAAACGTTCATCTGGACAATTCCCTTTTAAATCATGTTCCCAAATAATCTGATCAATCGATTCATCATATTGTTTTTCAACCTGCTCCCAATAACGCTTCAAGTCCTCCTCAGCGTTCATTTCTGATGAACGAACCAAAACAACAAAATCTTCCCCCAAACAGTAACCTATCTCTTCCTTTCTAAAATGCTCATCATAAAAAGGTTCGTTAAGGAAATCAATCGGCAAAAAGAACTCAATAAACACCCGATCCCAAACGCCCCAAGATTCCCTTAATTTTTGTAATTCTTCAAGCACAAATCCAAGAACTTCTTTCCATCCATTACATTTTTTATTACGATAGTTTTCTGGTTTACCGTTGATCCAAGAGCATATTGTGACTAACTTCCAACCTGACTTCTCCTTTCCCGAAAACAAGACCCGCGTTTTGCTAGGCTCAACCCGAACTAATAATACCGCATCAGGTATATCCAAACCATCATTTGGGTCCGGTTTTGGTGTCTCTAGCTTTCTCTGTAATCCTTCCCTAAATATTGCAATTTGCCTCTCACTCGTTAAACCGTTAGCCCGATCTGGAATAACGTACAATCGTTTCTGTAAAATCTAGCACCTTAAAAAGTGTAGATCAGG
>ENA-UPSM01003050-UPSM01003050.1-activated-sludge-metagenome-genome-assembly--contig:-NODE-3050-length-19393-cov-7.418968_pt1 | contig 19393 bp, 7 predicted proteins | sample MGYA00238181_ERZ773283 | MGnify/ENA primary metagenome ERZ773283 (study PRJEB29023, sample SAMN05720199) | activated sludge metagenome | isolation source: Anaerobic digester | place: Japan...
CGAGCTGGCAGCCAAGCGGGACGCCCGCCCGGGGATCCGCTTCCCCGACGACACCGTGATCATGTACTACGGCGGTTCGGATACGCGCTGCTACGCCGCGCGCACCACCGTCGCCCAGCTCGTCGACTGGTGCCTCCACACGCCCGAGGACGGCCTCACGACGCGCAGGAGCGTCGAGCAGCGCCTCGCCCTCGCCCGCGCGAACAAGGCGCTGCTGGGCAAGTAGGCTGCGCGTTCCCCTCGTCCGTGGCATGGGTCTCCAGACCCATGTCCGCCCGTCTTCCAGCCCGCGTCGCCCCGAGCGCCGCGGGCTTTTGTTTGCACACCCGTCCCGGGCGCGGCCCAGGCGAAGAATCCACCCACCTCGCGGCGGATCCGGCCGACTCACCCGAAAGCGTCGTTGGCAAAGCATCGTCCCGCCGCATCTTCTCCGCTCACCCCTATGCGCTCTCTCCGCCTTTGCGCCGCCCTCACCGCCCTCGCCCTCGCCCCGCTCGCCCTCGCCCCGCTCGCCGCCCACGCCGGCAATCCGGTCATCAACACCGTCTTCGCCGCCGACCCCTCCGCCCGCGTCTGGCCCGGCGACGACCGTCTCTGGCTCTACACCTCGCACGACCAGCCCGGTACCAACACCTACGATACCATGATCAGTTACCACGTCTTCTCGACGTCGGACCTGGTCAACTGGACCGATTACGGGGTCGTCTTCCACCTGAAGTCCGCCCCGTGGGCGATCAGCCACATGTGGGCGGTCGACTGCGTGCGCCGCAACGGCACCTACTACCTCTTCTACTGCGCGCGGGAGCGCGGCACCGGCATGTTCCGCATCGCCGTCGCCTCCAGCCCGCGTCCGCAAGGCCCCTTCACCGACCTCGGTCCCGTCGCCGGCGTGCAGGGCGGCATCGACCCCGCCGTCCTCGTCGACGATGACAACCAGGCCTACCTCGTCTGGGGCGGCGGCGGCCGCTGCTTCGGCGCGCGCCTCGCCGACGATCTCCGCTCCGCCGTACCTGAGAGCTTCGTCGATCTTTCCGCGCAACTCCCCGATTTCTTCGAGGGACCCTGGCTCCACAAGCGCGCTGGGAAGTACTATCTCAGCTACCCCGGCCTGCCCGGCCGCAAATGGCCGCAGCACATGTACTACGCCGTCGCCGACAAACCGCTCGGGCCGTACACGCCCGGCGGCGTCTACATGCGCGAATTCCCCGGCCGCTCCGACACCAACCACGGCTCCATCGCCGAGTACAAGGGCCGCTGGTACGCGTTCTACCACAGCTCGTGGCTCTCCGGCGGCAAGAGCCAGGTCCGCAGCGTCATGGCCGACGAGCTCGAATACGATGCCACCGGCGCGATCAAGCCGATCGTCCCGACCGAGCGGGGCGTCGCGATCGCCGGCGTGCAGCCCGCGCCCTCCCGCGTCACCGTGCTGCTCGAGGCCGAGGCCGCCCCGGCCGCCGGCGGCGCGCTCGACGGCCCCACCGTCGCGACCGAGCTCCCCGGATTCAGCGCTGCCGGCTACGTCACCGGCTTCGGCCAGTCGCTCAACCATGTCACCGTCATGGTGCAGTCCGCGATGGCCCGTCAGGCGCACCTGAAGATCCGCTACGCCGCGCCCGCCGGCCCGCAGAAGCTCAAGCTGCTCGTCAACCACACCTCCCTGCAGGTGCCCGACCTCGATCCCACGGAGTACGAGAAATATCTCTCGTTTCCCGCCGCCGCCGGCTGGGCCGAGTTCGATTGCGGCGTCGTCTCGCTGCGCGAGGGCGACAACTTCCTCAAGCTCTACACCGGCCGGCCCAGCGCCGACATCGCCGTCGACTGGTTCCGCCTCGAACCCGTGCGCTAGTCCGCGCGTTCCGCTGCGCTGCGCACAGTGCGCAGGGAAAGTTCCGTTACCGGAGTTGTACCAAACCTATCCACGAAGAAGACCAACACCATGAATCCCCGTCACCTCCCGCTGCTCGCCCTGCCGTTGCTGCTCGCCCTGCCCGGCATCGCTCAAACGCCGCAACCGCTCCCCCCGGTCGCTCCGGCCGACGCCGGCGTCTCCGCCGAACGGCTCGCACGCCTGCACCAGACGCTCGACCGCACCGTCGACGACGGCTCGCACGCCGGCTACATCCTGCTCCTCGCCCGCGACGGCAAGATCGTCGACTGGCGCGCCCACGGCTTCGCCGACGCCACGACCAAGACGCCGATCCGGAAGGACTCGATCGTGCGCCTCTTCTCGATGACGAAGCTCGTCACCACCACCGCCGCACTGATCCTGGTCGAGGAGGGGAAACTCAAGCTCACCGACCGCGTCGACCAGTTCCTCCCCGCGCTCAAGGACCTCAAGGTCTTCACCGGCGGCACCGCCGACGCCCCCGTGCTCGTCCCCGCCGCCTCGCCGATCACCATCGAACAACTCCTCATGCACACCGCCGGCACCTTCTACGACTTCAGCGCCCCGCCGGAACTCGTGAAACTCCAGAACCGTGCCGAGATCTGGTCCGCGCCCAACCTCGATGAGTTCGTCGCCCGCGTGGCCCAGATCCCGCTCGCCCACCAGCCCGGCACCGCCTTCGCCTACGGCATCAACACCGACCTCCTCGGCGCCGTGATCGAGAAGGTCTCCGGCCAATCGCTCGACGACTTTTTCCAGCAGCGCATCTTCGGCCCGCTGAAAATGGTCGACACCGCCTTCTGGGTACCGGCCGAGAAGCGCGGCCGCATCGCCCGCATCCACAACCGCAACGCCGCCGGCCAGCTCGTGCTCGACCCCGTCGAGAACAGCGACGAGCGCTGCGGCCCGACCCACGGCCTGCGCATGGGCGGCGCCGGCCTCTACTCCACCGCCGGCGACTACGCCCGCTTCGCCCAGATGCTGCTCAACGGCGGCCAACTCGACGCCGTCCGCATTCTCGGCCGCAAGTCCGTCGCGCTCATGACCCGCGACCGCCTCGCGCACCTCCCCCAGCCGCATCCCTTCGGCGCGGTCGAGCAGGGCTTCGGCCTGGGCGTGCGCGTCGTCACCAACCTCGGCCGCAGCCCCACGCTCAACAGCGAGGGCTGCTTCGGCTGGGACGGCTACGCCACCACCACCGTGCAGATCGACCCGCAGGAGCGCGCCGTCGCGATCCTGCTCTACCAGCACCTGCCGTTCAACGAGGGAGACGTCTTCACGCCCTTCACCAACGGCTGGTACTCCACGCTGGAAAACTGATCGCGGCCGACGGCGCTCTGGCCGCCGTCCTCATTTGCCGCCGCGCCACGGGTCTCCTGATACAGCGCGGCCCGCCGAACGACTTCGAGACTCCTCGCACCGCTCCGCCGGCCGCCTGCGCGTGGGGCGGCGCTTCAGCCCGCCCCGGCCGGCTTCGCGCGACCCCGCGCGCCAGCTCACGCCCAACGGCGCGGTCTGAAGAGCCGCGCCACGGGAAGACCGCTCCGCGCGGAACGCGCAGCGTTCCTTACGTTTTGGCGCCGGCTCGGCGGCGCCAAAACGTCCTCACTCCCGCACGCCGATGCGGTCGAAGGGGATGTCCTGCCAACCCGGGATCTGGTGCACCGGCGAGTCGTCGCGCAGCCGCAGGTCGCCAGCCGCCTCGTCGACAAATAGCGGATCCACGTCCACGAGATTCCCGGCAATCTCCTGCATGCGGTCGGTCGTGCCCTCGGTGGCCTCTATCAGACGGAAGTTGCCCCAGCACACGTTGCGCGAGAAGATCGTGCCCTCGGGCCAGAGCCAGCGGTTGTTCTGGTCGCTGACGACCGCCCAGTCGTTGGGGATGCGCGCGCACTCCGGATAGGCCTTCGCCCACTTATCGCCCTGGTAGTCGAGGCGCCCGAGCTTCGCGAGCAGGTTGCCGCTATCATCGGGGAGGTTGTTGGGGAACGGCGGCGAGAGCTTCTGCCACTCCAACGCACGGCTGTCGGCATAAAGCGCGTTGCCGCACCGAGCGATGAGGTTGCGCTCCAGCTTGTTGTCGCGGCCGCCACCCGCTTTGATGCCGGCGCCGGTCACGTCATAGATGAGGTTCGCCTCGACCTGGATGCCACTCACGGCGTCGTCGAGATAGACGCCGTTGAGGTCCCGGCCGAAGATGGAATGGAGCCGGTGGATGAAGTTGTGCCGCACCACATTGCCGCGCGCGCCCCAGTCGCGACCGGAGTAGATGGCGCCGGCATCCGCGGTCGTCTGACACACGTCATGGATGTCGTTGCCCTCGATGAGGCTCTCGTTCGAATTGAAACCGAGGGGCGAGCCCATCGGACCACCGCCAAAATCGATCGCCGACTGCGGAGAGTGGTGCAGGTGATTGTGACGGATCGTCGCCCCGCAACCGCGGATGAGAATGCCGGTGCTGCCGGTGCGGCAGAACCGGGCGAAGTGGCTGACCTCGCAGTCCTCGATCCGGTTGCCACTGGCGACGAGCGCCGCGCGATCGCCGCCCTCGACCTTGATCCCGACGGTGCCGGCGCCGGTGACGTGGCAACGACTGACCAGCACATTGGGGCCGACGACCGCGATGCCATGCGTACCGGTGTTGCGGATCACCAGTCGCGTGAGCTGCAGGCCGTCGACCTTCGGGCCGTAGATGGCGCCGTGGCGCGGCGCCTCGAGCGTCAGGTCGCGCAGCGCCAGATTCGCAGCGCCGTTGATGTCGAAGATCTGGCCCTCGATCAGCGAGAGGGTCACATCGGAGGCGAGGCCGAATCCGGCCGGCGGCCACAGATAGAGGATACCGGTCTCGCGATCGAGGTACCACTCGCCCGGGCGGGTGATCTCCTCGGGCAGGTTGTACGCGAACCACGGCTGGCCCTCCGCCAGGCCGTATTTGGGCGGCTCATTCGCCAGCACGATCGCGCGCCCCGCCGGGTCGACGCTCGCCACCGGCAGATGGTACTCCGCCCACAGGTTGCCCCAATAACCGGCAACCCACATGTCCTTGGCCTGGCTCCAACGCGCCGGCCGATCGCCGTAGTAGCCAAAACGCGTCGGCGCGGCGATGGCGCCAGTGTGGGCAAATCCGTGGTTGAGGCGCTCGGGATTCAAACCGGTGGCCGCTCCAGCCGCGCCGGAACCCGCGCTCGGATTGAAGGCCTCGGGTGAGTACCGGCAGGCCCAGTAGGGCGTCTTGCCGTTGGGCCAGCCCGACTGCCCGGTCGAGATGAACCAATACCGGAAGGGATTCCCGTCCACCACGCCCGTCCAACGGTAGAGGTAGTACTGCTGCCCGCCCGAGAGCGCGTCCCGCTTGAAGAGGGAAACGCCGTCGGCCGTCCCCACCTTGGTGTACGAGCCGGAGATGTCCGGCGTCGTTGGGCCGAAAACCTGGAACGTGTCGCCCACCTCGTCCTGCAGGAGATTCGACTCGCCGTCGTCCGGCCAACGCGCGAGCGGCAGGATCTGGCCGTCGACCGCGAGTTCCATCGCCGCGCCCACCGAGCTCGAGAACCCGCGCACATTCAGTGTGCCGTAGTCGGTGACGCCACGGGCCTTCAGGTCGAGCTGGAGCACCTTCCCGCGCGCACTCGCGTCGAGGCGGTTCCACACCGGCGAGGCGCTCGTGATCGGCTGGAAACCCGCGCCATCCAGGCGCCGCCCGCCGACGATCCGCACCTCCTCGCCCGGATAGCCGCGCCACTCGACCGGCCGGCTCGCGTCGGCGCCCGAATCCTCGGCGCCGAAATAGTGCCGGGTGCTGCGCTCGTACACGCCGCCGCGCAACCACACCGCGATGCCGCCCGCCGGCACACCGGCCTTGATCTTCGCACGCACCACGCTCTGCACCTTCGTGAACGTCTTGAATGGCGCGGCCTTGGTGCCGACGTTGGTGTCGTTGCCGGTCGGACTCACGAAATACTCGGCACCGTAGACATGCGGCGTGCCGGGCGCGGCGTCCTCGGTGGTCGGATCGCTGCCGAGCTCGATCTCCTCGGCGTTGGTCATGCCGTCACCGTCGGTGTCGACATCGGCCACCACCACCCGCCAGTGGCGCCGCGCCTCCGCCGCGGAACCGGCGGCCCGCGCCACGACACTGATCTCCTGCCCGCGGCCGACGTGCAGCTCGGGCAGCGCCGTCCAGGTCTTCAGGTCGGTGCTGCTCTGCACCGTGTAGCGTTTGCCCCACGCACCGCGCCAGCGCAGCACCAGGTTGCCCGCAGCGTCCGTGTCCGGCGCCGCGGCAAAGCGGCTCGCGGCGGTGAGCGGATCGGTGCCGGCGAGCGCCTCCTGGGCGTTGGTCAGTCCGTCGCCATCCTCATCCGCCGCCGCGCCCCTCGTCGGGTGGTACAGCGCCGCCCAGACATCCGACAGTCCGTCGGCGTTGCGATCGACAATCGCGCCAAGCGGCGCCGCACCGAGGAGCAGCGCAACGGATGCGCCAAGACAGAGACGTGGGGAACGCATGGCTGGAAAGTGCCCCAAGGTCTCCGGACCGCGCGGCACGGGCAACGCGGGCGCGGACCGCCGAACGACTTTGAGATTCCTTTCACCGCGCCGCCGAACACCTGCGCGTGGGGCGGCGCGTCGGCCCACCCCGGCCGCCTCCGCTCGCCCCCACTCGCCAGCTCACGCCCAACGGCGCGGCCTGAAGAATCGCGCCACGTGGGGCCAAGTCCCTGGACAATGCCGGCCGATTCGGACCCACGCCCACCGGGTCCGGTCGGAGACCGGACCTACTGGGGCGCCCCCACTGATCCCGCGCGCCGCGTCCGCCGGGGCGCCCCCGCGGAGCCCCCCCTTCGCGCCGGAACGCATCGCGTTCCCTCCGGTTTTGCGCCGGCTCGGCGGCGCAAAACCGCTCACTCCCGCACACCGATGCGCTCGAACGGGATCGCCACCCAGCCGGGAATCTGCGCGGCCGGAGAATCCGGCCGCAGCCGCAGGTCGCCACCAGCCTCGTCGACGAAGGGCGAGGTTTGCGTCTGCACGTTCTCGGCTACGGCCTGAAAGTAGGTCGCGACCGGGTCCGGTCCCAGGTACGAGTAGTAGTTCTGCCATCGCGCATTCGCGAAGCAGAGGTTGCCGACGAGCTCGTTGCCGCGCGGCGCCAGCCACTGGAGCGGGTCGGCGGCAACCGCGTCCCACGTGTCCGGGATCGCCGCGCACGCCGGATAGGCGGCGCTCCAGGCCGGACTCCGATACCCGAACGCGAGGAGCCGTTGGTGGCGCTGTTTCAGCAGCTCGATCTCGGTCGGGTGGTTGAACTGCCGCAAGCCCCAGTCGGTCGAATACAACACGCCGCCACACCGCGCGGCCACGTTGCGGCGCACGAGGTTGTCGCGCCCGCCGTTGATCTTGAAAGCGTAGCCGGCGACCCCGTAGACGACGTTTCCCTCGACCAGCGTGCCCGCGCTGGTCTCGTCGAGGTAGATGCCCTGCACGTCGGTGCTGCCGAGTTCGTTGCGGATGTCGTGGATGAAGTTGCCGCGGATCTCGTCGCCGCGGGCGCCCCAGTCGCCGGGCGCGTAGATCGCACCGGAATCCGCGCTGCCAAGACACACGTCGTGCAGTTCATTGAACTCGATCTTCTGGTTGTTGCCGCGGAGCGTGAGCGCACCGCGCGGGAGATGATGCACCCGGTTGTGGCGCAGGGTCTGGCCGCAACCGTCGATCTCGATGCCGACCGCCCCGCTGATCTGGGTACGGCCAACCTCCCGAATCTCGCAATCCTCCACGACATTGTTGCTCGCGGTGAGCGTCGCGCGGTCGCCACCTTGGATCAGGAACCCGGCGCGGCCGGCACCGGTCACGAGACAACGCGAGATGACGGAGTCGCTGCCCGACAGATTCACGCCAAGCGCGCCCGCGTTGCGCAACACGAGCCGCTCCAGTTCGAGCCCCTGCACCTGCCACGACGTGACGAGCACCGAACGCGCCGCCTCGATCGTGAGATCCCGGAACGCCAGAAACTTCGCCGACGACGGATGCAGCACATAGTTCGGGATCGAGACCACCACCTCTGAGCCGGCGGTAAAGCCCGCTGGTGGCCAGAGGTAAAGCACACCGGCCGCGCGGTCGAGGTACCACTCGCCGGGCTGCGTGATCTCCTCGAGCAGGTTGTAGGCGAACCACGGCTGGTTGGGCAGCAGACCGAAGAAGGGCGGCGCTGCCCCGAGCGAAACCAGGCCGTTCGCCGGATCGGCGCCGGCCAGCGGCAGATGGAACTCCGCCCAGCTGTTGCCCCAGAAACCGTCGAGCCAGCCATCGGGAGCCTGCGTCCAACGCGCGGGGCGATCGCCCGCGTAGGTGAAACTGGTGATGGTCGTTGGATCGGCCGTGTAGGCATAGCCGCGGTTGATGCGCGCGGGGTCGAGCACACTCGGCTGGCCCACGGCACCGGAGGCGGCGACCGCCGTGAACGTCGCGGGCTCCGCCCCCCAGCAGCGCCAACTCGGGGCCGTGCTCGCATCCCAGCCGGCGCTCGCCGAGGTCGTGAGGAACCAGACGACACTCGTGGTGCCCTTCGCCTGGTCGATGAAGGTGCCGCGGCGCAGGTGATACTGTTGCCCGTCGACCAATCCCTCGCGTCGGAACGCCGATACCCCGTCCTGCGTGCCAAACTTCACATACGTGCCTGCGACCGCGGGGGTGAGCGAGCCGTGGACCGTGATCCGGTCGGCGTTTGGATCGATCGGCGGAGGCATCGCGTGCGCCTCGGCGTCCGGCCAACGGGCCAGCGCCATCGGCTGCGCATCGACAAACACCTCGAGCACGGGAGGCGTGTCGGTGCCCCAGCCGTGCACCTTCAAGGTGCCGAAATCGGTCACGCCCTGCGCCTTCAAGTCCAGCTGCAACACCTTGCCACGCGCCGCGGCATCGAGCCGGCTCCAAACAGCGGCGGTGCTGGTCACCGGGGAAAACAGTGTCGCCGGGTAACGGCGACCGCCGACAATGCGCGCCTCCTCGCCGGGATAGCCGCGCCAGTCGACCGAGTTCGCCGCGCTCGTGCCCGAGTCGGCCGATCCGAAGATCAGCTCGGTCGTGCGCTCGTACACGCCGCCGCGTAACCACACCGCAATGCCGCCGGCGGGCATGCCGGCCTTGATCTGCGCCCGCACCACGCTCTGCGCCTTCGTGAAGGTCTTGAACGGCGCGGCCTTGGTGCCGGCGTTGGTGTCGTTGCCGGTCGGACTCACGAAATACTCGGCACCGTAGACGCGCGGCGTGCCGAGCGTGGCATCGGCGACGGTCGGATCGCTGCCGAGCTCAATCTCCTCGGCGCTGGTCATGCCGTCGCCGTCGGTGTCGACATCCGCCACGACCACCCGCCAGTAGCGGCGCGCTTCCGCCGCGGCTCCGGCCGCCCTCACCACAACGCTCAACTCCTGACCGCGGCCCACGTGCAGAGCGGGCAGCGCCGTCCACGTCTTCAAATCTGCGCTACTCTCGATCAAGTAGCGTTTGCCCCACGCCCCGCGCCAGCGCAGCACGAGGTTGCCGGCGTCGTCTGTGCACGGCGCCGCGGCGAAGCGGCTGGCGGCATTGAGCGGATCGGTGCCGGCCAGCGCCTCCTGGGCGTTCGTGAAGCCGTCGCCATCTTCGTCCGCGGTTGCGACATTGGTCGGGTGATACAGCGCTGTCCACACATCGGACAGGCCGTCACCGTTGCGGTCGATGATGGCGTGGAGCGAGGTCGCACCGAGCAGGAGCGCGACGGTCGCACGAAGGCAGAGACGCGGGGGACACATGGCTGGAAAGTACGCCCAAGGTTTCCAGACGGCTCGGCGGGTGCAACGCGGGCGCGGCCCACCGGCCGACTTTGAGACTCCTTTCACCGCTCCGCGGGGCGTCCTCAAGGAGCGCCCCACTGCTCCGCGGAACGCGCAGCGTTCCTTGTATTTTGGCGCCGGCTCGGGGGCGCCAAAATAGGTTCACTCCCGCACGCCGATCCGCCCGAACGGGATCTCTTCCCAGCCAAGAATCGCGCGCACCGGCGAGTCGTCGCGCAGCCGCAGGTCGCCGGCGGCCTCGTCGACAAAAAGCGGATCCACGTCGGCCAGATTGTCTGCGATCTGCGCATAATAGTCGGTCGCGAGAGCCGGGTTGAGCAGATTGCCCGCGCCGTCTTTCGCCGCCGAGACGAGCACGCCCTCGATCCAACCGGCGTTGTCCCAGCCGGCGTTGCGCACGAACACGCAACCCTCCGGGCGGAGCCAGTGGTGCTCCGCGAGCACCGTGGCCCAATCGTTCGGAATCGTCGCGCACTCCGGAAAACGGGTCGGCCAGTCCCACGCCGTCTCCGCGATATCACGCTGGTACCCCAGGGTGACGAGCTTCGTGAGCAGGTGTTTCCAGTTGTCGGGGCCGTACTTCTCGGTCCAAGCCACGCCGCGACCGTCGGCGTAGAGGCCGCGGGAGCAGCGCACCATGAGGTTGTTCTCCAGCACATGGTCGCGACCGCCGCCGTGCATGATGGCGTTGCCGACCACATCGACGACGATGTTGCGTTCGACCCGCACGCCGCTGAGGCAGTCGTCGAGGTAGATGCCGTGCACCCAGCCGCCGAGCACGGAGGAGATGTCATGGAGGTAGTTCTCCCGGATCGCCGTGCCGCGCGAGGCCCACTCGTTGCCAGCGTAGATCGCCCCGGCATCGTTGGCCGTCCGGCAGACATCGGAGATGTCGTTGCGTTCGATGGCGTGGTCATTGCCCTCCCAGAGGATCGCGGAGTGGTGCGCCTGGCTCAGGCGGTTGTTCCGTGCGGTCATTCCGCAACCGACCAGCTTCACCGCGGGCTGATAGCAGAAGCCGATCCGGCCGAAACCGGAGAGATCGCAATCCTGCACCCGCGAGTTCGCCGCGGCCAGCGCGGCACGGTCTCCACCGCTCAGTGACACGCTCCCCAACCCCGTGTCCCGAAGCACGCACCGGCTGACCCGATGGTTCCGGCCGCCCGTAATCGCGACGCCCGTGCCCCCATTGTTGCCCAGCCTGAGTTGCTCGAGCCCCACCGAATCCCCGCCGGACACGGAGACCAGATCCTTGCGCGCGGCTTCCGCGATGAAATCGCGCAACGTCACCCACGACGCGTCGGCGACCCGGAGCAACGGGGTCTCCAGCAGCGAGACTACCACCTCGGAAGCGGCAGCGAACCCGGCGGGCGGCCAGAGGTACAGCAGGCCGCTCGCGCGATCGAGGTAGTACTCGCCGGGCTGCGTGATCTCCTCGAGCAGGTTGTAGGCGTACCAAGGCTGCCCGGCGGCGATCCCGAAGGTGGAACTCGTGGCAAAGGTGATGGTGCGACTCGACGAATCGACGGAGGCTGCGCGATGATGATCGAAGTATGAATACCGAAAATAGCCGTGCACCCAGAGATCCGGCGCCGCGGTCCAGCGCGCCGGCCGATCGCCATGGTAGGTGAAGCGGGTCTCGGATTTCTCCGCCGAGGCGGGGGTGTCGACCAGCGTGAAGCCGTTGCGCGGACGCGACGGATCGTCCAACCGGAGCGTGCCGGCCGCTCCCGCTTTCGTGTACGCGACCAGATCGCCGAACGTGCCGTCCGCCCGGTAGGCGGACCACCACGGCCGCATCGCCGAACCCGTGTCGACCGGGTAGCCGGAAGTCTTTGTCTCCAGAAACCAAGCAACGTGGCGCACGCTGTTGTGCTCCCAAGTCCGACGGTGGAGATAGTACTGCAGTTGTTCGGGCTCCGTGGCGCCGGGAACGACATACGCAACCAGCCCTTCGCGCTGGAACAGCGACACACCGTCGACCACGCCGATCTTGCGGTAGGTACCCGCCACTGCCGGCGTGGTCTGCCCGTAGACCTGTACCACCTCGTCGTTCACGCCCTGTGCGGGATCGCTGTAACCCGCATCCGGCCAACGGCCGAGCTGCATCGGCCGTCGATCGATGAACAGCTCGAGCGCCGAGCCGGTGCGGCGGACGGGATAGAGCGGATCGCTGATCGCCAGCACTCCGTAGGCCGCCGCCTTTTCCGCCTCGGTCGATTGCGCCGTAAGGCCGAGCCAGGGTTTCAGGTCGATCTGCAGGACCTTGCCACGAGCGCTGACGTCGAGCCGGCTCCAGATCGGTGAGGCGCTCGTCACGACCGAAAACGCACTCGCCGCAATCCTTCGCCCGCCCAGCAGCTGCACGTCCTCGCCCGGATAGCCGCGCCAGTCGACGGAGTTCGCCGCGCTCGTGCCGGAATCGGCAGCCGTGAGCTCGAGGGTCATGCTGCGCTCGTACACGCCGCCGCGTAACCACACCGCAATGCCGCCGGCCGGCACGCCGGCGGCGATGCGGGTCCGCACCGCCGCCTTCGCTTTCTCCAGCGTGCGAAACGGCGCGGCTTTCGTGCCGGCATTCGTGTCACTGCCGTTTGGACTCACAAAATACTCCGCACCGTAGACGCGCGGCGTGCCGAGCGTGGCATCGGCGACGGTCGGATCGCTGCCGAGCTCAATCTCCTCGGCGCTGGTCATGCCGTCGCCGTCGGTGTCGACATCCGCCACGACCACCCGCCAGTAGCGGCGCGCTTCCGCCGCGGCTCCGGCCGCCCTCACCACAACGCTCAACTCCTGACCGCGGCCCACGTGCAGAGCGGGCAGCGCCGTCCACGTCTTCAAATCTGCGCTACTCTCGACCAAGTAGCGTTTGCCCCACGCCCCACGCCAGCGCAGCACGAGGTTGCCCGCGGCGTCCGTTTGCGGCGTCGCGGCGAAACGGCTCGCGGCATCGAGAGGATCGGTGCCGGCCAGCGCCTCCTGGGCGTTCGTGAAGCCGTCGCCATCCTCATCCACGGTCGCGCCCTTGGTCGGGTGATACAGCGCTGCCCACACATCGGACAGGCCGTCGTTGTTGCGATCGATGAGGGCACGGAGCGGAGCCGCTGTGAGGAGCAGTACAAAGCTCGCGCCGAGGAGGATGCGTGGGGAGAACATGGGGAGGTACCGGTCGCCAACGCCGCGAGCCAATCCTCCAGTAGGGGAGCGTCAACGGCCACGCCACCCGAACAGACCCATTTCAAAACGAATTGACGCCAAGCCACCACGCCTGCGGCCCCTGTCCGATGGAGAGGCGGGCTTCACGCCCACCCCACCACTCGGCGAACCCGCCCGCGATACCACCGGGAGTCAGCTCTTGTCGCTGCGCCGAAGATTCAGTCCACCCACGGCTCCACCGGCACTTCAAAGCGCATCCCATCGCGAGTCAGGCCGAGGTATTCGAAGGGGATAACCTTGAAGCCGGGAATCCGGGCGTAGACCTCGCTCTCCCGTGGCAGCCGAAAATCGCCGGCGGCTGCATCCACAAACCCGGGATCCGCTGCCGTCGCCCACCCCGAACCGTCCGCCACCCAATTGCCGGTGTTGGCCAGTTCGGCCCCGACCACGAGATTACGACGATCCGTGCTGACCCGCGGGGCGCCGGGTGCGGGCGTCATGAAGCCGATCAGCTCCGGGTAGCGGTCCGTGAAGGTCGGGCCGGTGATGTCGACCTCCTCAAGGAGCTTCCGCTGCCAATCGCCGTCGGCGAGCATCGCCAGCCAACGCGCGTCGCTCCACTGGGAGGAGCCCAAGGCGCGGCGACTCGCGACGAAGATGTTGTTCTCCGCCAACAGGCCGTGTCCACCGTGGGAGAACACCACGCCGAATCTCCGGTCGTTGGGATGCCCGGCCCGGTAGAAGACATTGCCGACCACGAAGTCGCCACCATCGCCGTCATCGAAATACACCGCCGCAACGCCCCAGCCCATCGGCGTGCCGATGTGGTGCCAGAAGTTGCGCTCAATCCGGTTGCCGCGCTTCGAGGGATTGCGGCCCTTGTACAACGCGCCGCAGTCGTCTGTCTCCCGGTTCACATGATGGATTTCGTTGTACTCGACCTGATGATCGTTGCCGTCGACCTCGATCGCGGTGTGCGGGCCGTGGCTCACCAGATTGTGGGCGGCGAGATTGCCCACGCCGCCGAGCTTCAGCCCCGGCGACGCAGAAAGTTGGAGACGCCCAAACCGCCGGATGCGGTTGTTGACCGCCCGATGGCCGCCGGCCGTCAACGTCGGGCGGTGACCGCCGGCGAGGGTGATGCCGCCCACGCCGACATCGTACACATCGCAGCGCTCAACGCGGTGGCCGGAGCCGCCCGAGACGAAGAGACCATGCCAGCGCAGATTGCGGGCCGTGCAGCCAAGGATCGCCACACCGGAGCCCGCGCGCTCGACCACGCCGTCCACCACGCGATCGGTCACATCGACCCCGTTGGTCAGACCCGCCTCGAAGACCAGGTCGCGAATCCGAATATTGGTTGTCCCGACAAGCGAGAAGAGCGTGCCGTTGAGCCCCGAGAGCACGAGGCGGGCACCGGCGAGATCGCCCGGCGGCAGGAAATAGAGCCGGCGGCGGCGGCGATCGATGTAGTACTCGCCGGGATGATCGAGCTCCTCGAGCACGTTCAGCGCGTAGTAGCGCCGCGCCGGCACGCCTCCTGCGGTGACCGTGTACCGAACACCGGCCGCCAAAGTGATCCGGCGTTGCGCTGGATCGTACGCTCCCAAGCGCACCCCGGTATCGAACCAGTCGTTACCCCAGAAGCCATGCAGCCACACGCCCTCGGCCAGGTTCCAGCGCGACGCCCGGTCCTCCCGGGCGAGAAACACGCCCCCGGTCGCGAGGTCGGCGTCGTTCACCGGTTCGGTGCCGGGCGCCACGATCTCGCCGATCGTGGCCCACTCTTCGTTGGGCCACCGGGCGAGCGTCATCGGAACGTCGTCGCAGAACAGCTCCGGCACCGCCGGCCGGCCGCGAAACCGCACCGGGAACTCGCCCAGCTCCGGCAGGCCCGCGGCCGACAGATCGGCTTCGAGCACCCGGGCGCGCACCGCGGGATCGAGGCGCGCCGCCACCGCCGGATCGCTCACCGCCCGGAACGCCCGGGGCTCAAGCGCCACGCCACCCGAGATCCGCACCTCCTCGCCGGGCCAGCCGCGCCAATCGATCGTGCGCTCCGGGTCCGGGCTTGAGTCGTTACCCCCTAGATACAACGTCGCCGTGCGCGGGTACACGCCACCGCGCAACCACACGGCGATCCCGCCGGCGGGCACTCCGGCCCCGATCCGCGTGCGCACCACAATCTGCGCCTTGTCCAGCGTGCGGAATGGCGCGGTTTTAGTCCCGGCGTTCGCATCGCTGCCATCTGGACTCACAAAGTATTCCGCGCCGTAAACGCGTGGGAGCGGGGTTTCTGTCCGCTCGACCGGGTCCTTGATCGGGTCCGGCACCGTATCCAGGCCCAACTCCTGCGCCTCCCAGTTCGTGACACCGTCGCCATCGGAGTCGGCATCGGCCACCACCACACGCCAATGGCGTTGGCGTGCCGTCGGCGCCCCCACCTCCTGCACGACCACGCCGTAGCCCACACCCGCCCCGAGGTGAACGCCGGGCTGCACTACCCACGTACGCAGATCGGTGCTGCTCTCGATGGTGTAGCGCTTCCCGCGCAGCCCATGCCAGCGCAGCACCAACGCGCCCGTGGCGTCGGCTCGCAGCACAGCGGCGAAGCAGCTCGCGGGGTCAAGCGGATCGGTGCCCGCGAGCGCCTCCTGGGCGTTGGTGAAGCCGTCGCCATCTTCGTCCACGGTCGCGCCCTTGGTCGGGTGATACAGCGCGGCCCACACGTCGGACAGGCCGTCGCCATTGCGATCAACGATGGCAGGGAGCGGAGCGGCGCCGAGTGCAAGCGCAAGGCTCGCCCCAAGAATGGTACGCGTGGAATGCATGTGGGGAGTGGGGATGTCCGTGGGCGACGAGCCCAGTCCACCCACCGTTGACGATGGGTCAACCGACCGGGCCGCTACCGGGCCGGTTTCAGAGGGAATTCACGACGAGACCGACAGGCTAGCACGTAGGACCGGTCTTTGACCGGTTGCCTTTAACGCGAGCCAGCAGACCGGCTGCACCCAGCGAATCCGGTCGGAGACCGGACCTACGGACGGAGCAAGCACTCTACTCGCGCCGCCGGCTCTCTAATGGTGGCGCAGGCGTCCCTGCCTGCGGTCTTCGGCTCCCGCCCGTCGTATTCGTGCCAGCCCTCTGCGATTCGCCGGCACGGAGGCCGGCGCCACCCGCGAGCGCCCCACGACCGGCCGACGTTCGCCCCGCTCCGCGGAACGCGCAGCGTTCCTTGCATTTCGGCGCCGGCTCGGCAGCGCCAAAATGGGTTCACTCCCGCACGCCGATTCGTTCGAACGGGATGTCTTGCCAGCCGGGGATCTGGCGCACCGGCGATTCGGGCCGCAGCCGCAGGTCGCCGGCGGCTTCGTCGACGAAAAGCGGATCCTCGCCGCGGAGGTTGTTGGATTCGATGTTCGCGCCGTCGTTGAGGTACTTCTTGGCCTTGTCGAAATGGAAGATGTGGCCCGGCCGCTCCTGCCACACCACGTTGCGGGTGAAGCTGCTGTTGCGCGGCGTGAGCCAGGTGTCCGGGGCGGCGATGATCGCCTCCCACGTGTTCGGGATCGCCGCGCACTCCGGGTAGCGGGTCGGCCAGTCGTTCGTCGTATCCGGGATATCGTTCTGGTAGCCCACGGTGAGCAGACCCCACTCCGGGTCGGTCAGGTAATTGGCGAAGTGCGGCTTCTGATTCGCGTCCCCCGGCGGCAGCAAGGGGTTCGCCCGCCCTAGGCCCCAGTCGTCGAGCCACAGGCTCAGGGCGCTCTTCACGACGATGTTGTTGAGCACCACGTTGTCGCGTCCGCCGAACTTGTGGGCGGCACCGCCGATCTCGTAGAAGATGTTGCCTTCCGACCATCCGCCGTGGCCGCAGTCGTCGATGTAGAGGCCGTGGGTCGCCCAGCCGTTGATGGCCGAGCGCACGTGGTGGATGAAGTTGTGCTTCACCTTGCAGCCGCGCGTGCTCCACTTCCCGGTGTAGATCGCCCCCGCATCCGCACAGTGGAGGCAGAGGTGGTCGAGTTCGTTGAACTCGAGGAGGTGGTCGTTGCCGGCGTAGTCGATCGCCCGATCGGGAGCGTGATGGATGCGGTTGTGGCGCAACGTGGCCCCACACCCGTTCAGGTAGATCCCCATCACGCCGCTGGACTGGAAACGGCCGTAGCGGCTGATGTCGCAGTCCTCGATCACGTTGTTCGAGCGCGTGAGCGTCTGGCGGTCGCCGCCGATGAGCCGGACCGCGAGGTGGCCGCAGTTGACGATCGTGCAACGGCTCAGGCGGGTCTCCGTGCTGTCCCGCCGCAGCGCCTCCTGGCTGCTCCAGAAATCGCGCACCTCCACGGCGGCTCCCCCGGAGTTGCGCAGCGTCAGGCGGTCGGCGGTGATGCCTCGGCCTCCGAGCGACTCGAGCAAGAGATGCCGGGCAGACTCGAGCGTGAAGCCGCGGAACCCAACGTAGTCCGCCTTCGTGAGTTTGAGCAGCGGCGACTCGAGCAAGGAGACGACGACATCGGAGCCCGCGTTGAACCCCGCCGGAGGCCAGAGATAGAGGAGGCCGGCGACCCGATCCAGGTACCACTCCCCGGGCTGCGTGATCTCCTCGAGCAGGTTGTAGGCGAACCACGGCTGGGCCGGATGGATCGTGAACTCCTCGGCCGCACCCTGCAGCTTGAGGGTGCGTGCCGCGGTATCGACGGTTGCCGGATAGTGCTGTTCTTCCCACTCGCACGCCCAGAAGCCGTCCACCCACAGATCGGGGGCGCTGCTCCAGCGCGAGGGCCGGTCGCCGGCATAGGCGACCAGGCCGGTCTTGCTCGGGGCGGCGGTATGCAAATAGCCATGGTACGGCTGGGCCGGGTCGAGGCCCGAGAGCAGGCCCGTCGTCTTGTCGTTGCCGTAGAATTGTTTCGGGACCTCGTCGGGCGAGTGGATGTCGCTCCACCAGGTGGGATCGGCCTGGTGTTGGGCTGTATTGAGGTACCACCGCCAGCCGGCCTCCCCGGTGGTCGCGTTCTTGGCCTCCGTGCGGTGCAGCGTGAACTCCTTGCCGTCCACCGTCCGCTTGTAGGCGGAGACGCCGTCCTCGATCTTGTACTTCGTGTACACTCCGGCGACCGCCGGAGTCGACACGCCATAGAGCGTGTACGTGTCGCCGGTGATCGGTTGCGGCGGCACATGCGCATCGACCTCCGGGTAACGCGCCAGCCACATCGGCTCGGTGTCGATGAACAGCTCGAGCGCCGCCCGCTCGGTCTTGCCGAAGCCGCGCCGGCGCAGCACGCCGTAGGCCTTCTCCTTGTCCGCGGCCGTCGAGGCGGCGGTGAGGCCCAAGTGGGGTTTCAGATCGAGCTGCAGCACTTTGCCGCGCGCCGAGGCATCGAGCCGGTTCCAGACCGGCGAAGTGCTCTTCACGAGCGAGAACGCACTCGCGGGCAGCCGCTTGCCGCCGACCAGCCGCGCCTCCTCGCCCGGGTAGGCGCGCCAGTCGACGGAGTCCGCCGCGCTCGTGCCGGAATCGGCAGAAGTGAACTCGAGCGTCGCCGTGCGCTCGTACACGCCGCCACGCAACCACACCGCGATGCCGCCGGCCGGGATGCCAGCCGCGATTCGCGTGCGCGCCGCGGCCTTCGCTTTCTCAAGAGTGAGGAACGGCGCGGCCTTCGTGCCGGCGTTCGCGTCACTGCCGGTCGGACTCACAAAATACTCCGCGCCATAGACGCGCGGCGTGCCGTTGGTGGCGTCCGCGGCGGTCGGATCGCTGCCGAGCTCGATCTCCTCGGCGTTGCTCATGCCGTCGCCGTCGGTGTCGACATCCGCCACCGTCACGCGCCAATGCCGCCGCGCTTCGGGTGCAGCTCCCGCCGGCTGCACCACGACACCGATTTCCTGCCCGCGACCGACGTGCGTTTCGGGCAGAGCCGTCCATGTCTTCAGATCCGCGCTGCTTTGCACCGTGTAGCGTTTGCCCCACGCACCGCGCCAGCGCAGCACCAGGTTGCCCGCAGCGTCCGTGTCCGGCGCCGCGGCAAAGCGGCTCGCGGCGTTGAGAGGATCGGTGCCGGCCAGAGCCTCCTGGGCGTTGGTGAAGCCGTCGCCATCCTCGTCCACGGTCGCGCCCTTGGTCGGGTGATACAGCGCCGCCCAGACATCGGACAGCCCGTCGGCATTGCGATCGACGATGGCGTGGAGCGAGGTGGCGCCAAGCAGGAGCGCGACGGACGCACGGAGGCAGAAACGTGGGGAACGCATGGCTGGGAGGTGTGCGCTAGGTTCCCAGACTGTTCGGCGGGCGCAACGCGAGCGCGGGCCACCGGCCGACTTTGAGATTCCTTTCACCGCTCCGCCGACCGCCTGCGCGTGGGGCGGTGCTTCAGCCCGCCCCGGCCGACTTCGCGTGCCCCCACTCGCCAGCTCACGCCCAACGGCGCGGTCTGAAGAGCCGCGCCACGTGAGGACCCTTCCCTGAACAATCCCGGCGGCTTCGGCGCGAACGCACCGGGTCCGGTCGGAGACC
>ENA-UPSM01003053-UPSM01003053.1-activated-sludge-metagenome-genome-assembly--contig:-NODE-3053-length-19382-cov-6.985047_pt1 | contig 19382 bp, 26 predicted proteins | sample MGYA00238181_ERZ773283 | MGnify/ENA primary metagenome ERZ773283 (study PRJEB29023, sample SAMN05720199) | activated sludge metagenome | isolation source: Anaerobic digester | place: Japan...
CCGCGGCGCCGAGGACAGCAGCGAGGCTCACGGCGACGGCCAGCAGGGCTGCGCCGACGCCGAGACCGACGAGCGCCGCTCCGGCGGCGGCCGCCGCTCGCTGCCGGCCGTACCGAGACCACAACGCCATGCCGAGGACGACGCCGACGAAGTGAAGGCTCACGACGAGCCCCGCGTGCCCCGACGTCACCCCCAGGTCCGCCTTGAGCTCGGGGATCAGCGGTCCGTAGAGCCCCTGGGCGGCGCCGAGGGCGAGGAACGTGATGAGGCCGGTGGCGACGAGGCGCCGTGTGCCGCCGGTCGCTGAAGGTCCGGAAACGTCCCTTCGCGCGCCGCCCCGCCCCGTCGGGGAAGGCCCGGCGGTGCGTTCCTGCGACCGCTGCCCGGCGCCGGCCGTCACGCCCGCAGACGACGCGCCAGGGCAGCGATGAAGGCCGACGTCGTGCCGCAACAGCCGCCGACGATGCCGGCCCCGCGGGCAGGGAAGCCCGACACGAGCTCGGCGAAGTGCTCGGCGGTCTCGTCGTAGACGGTGGCGCCGTCCTCAAGACGGGGCGAGCCGGCGTTGGGCTGCGCCACGATGGGCCTGCCCGAGGCTTCGCGCAGCTCCTCGACGAGCTCGCCCATGTCGGCGGCGGTGATCTCGCAGTTGCAGCCCACGAGGGTCGCCCCGGCGGCGAGCAGAGCGTCGGCGGCCGACTGCGGGTCGACGCCCATCATCGTGCGATAGCCTCGCGGCGACGGCTTGTAGGCCATGGACACCATAAGCGGGAGGTCCGGCGCCACCCGCCGCACGCCCTCGACCGCGAGCCGTGCCTCGACAAGGTCGAACATCGTCTCGACGTGGATGAGGTCGACGCCGCCGGCGACGAGAGCCGCCGCCTGTTCAGCGAACCCGTCGCGCAGGTCGTCGGGGTCGGCGTCGCCCATCGGCGCGACGAACATGCCGGTGGGGCCGATGTCGCCGGCGACGAGGCGGCCGGGGTACTCGCGGTCGCGGACCGCGACCGCGAGCCTTGCGGCCGCCTCGTTCAGCTCGGCGACGCGACCGCCGGCGCCGTAGGCGGACAGCTTCTGCCGGGAGCCGCCGAACGTGTTCGTCTGCACGATGTCGGAACCGGCGGCGTAGTAGGCGTCGTGAATCGCGGCGATCTCGTCGGGCCGCGTCACGTTCCATTCCTCCGGCGGCCCACCCGGCCGGAAGCCCCGGGCGATGAGCTCGGTGCCCGTCGCGCCGTCGAGCAGAAGCGGACGCTTGTCGACCGCGGCCAGCAGGTCCATGTCGGCCTCCCGTGTCGTCAGGAGCGCACCGAGGCCGTGCAGCGCACGACCCCAAGGGCTCGGTGCGATCGATTCTAGCAGCGCGACCGGTGAGCCATCCGCCGGCGCGTCGCCCACTCCGCGACAGGTGACCCACCGGCAGGAGACTCACTCGCTCCCCGCCTCGCGCGCGATACGCTCGGCCTCGCGGTGCGACAGGCCGAGGCAGACCTGCAGCGCAGCCGCCGTGTCGCGCTTCGAAAGCCCCCGGCCGAGCAGCGCCGACGCCGCTCCCATGGCTCGTGCGGTGGCGCGCACACCCTCCTCTTCGGCCGCGCCGAGGTCGACGACCAGGGTGATCTCGCCCCGCACCGCCCCTTCGAGCGGCGTCGCGTCGGGGCTGCTGACGGGGTACCGTGAGCTCAGCTCGACCAGGGACCCGCGGACGACCTCCTCGTGCACCTTGGTCAGCTCACGGCAGACCGCCGCCCGCATGGCGGGCGCCTGAGTCGCAAGCGTGGCGAGGCTCCCGGGGAGCCGCTGACCGGTCTCGAAGGCGACCACGAGTCCCCCACTGCGTCGCCAACCCGCGAACGCGCTTTCGAGCTCCACGCGACGACGAGGCAGGTAGCCGACGAAGCGGAAGCCGTCGCCCTCGAAGCCGGCCGCCACGAGGGCCGCGACGACCGCCGATGGACCGGGCAGCACCGTCACCGCGATCCCCTCCTGGATGGCGCGCGTGATCAGACGCATGCCCGGGTCCTGGATGCCGGGCGTGCCGGCGTCGGTGACGAGGGCGACCTCCCGACCCTCGCGCAGCAGGGCGAGCACCTCCTCCGTCTTCTGCGCCTCGTTGTGCTTGAAGAGGCTCGTGAGGGGCGTGTGCACGCCAAGGTGGCTGAGGAGTTTGCGCGTGTGCCGCGTGTCTTCGGCGGCGATGAGGTCGACCGCGGCCAGCCTCTCGGCGACGCGGAACGTCACGTCGCCGAGGTTGCCGATAGGCGTGGCACAGACGTACAGCATCAGAGGCCCCTTTCGATGAAGACGACGTCGTAGGCCTGCCCGTCGATCACTGCCTGCCGGTGCGCCGTGCCCACGATACTGAAGCCCAAGGCGAGGTGGAAGGCGAGCGAGGCGGCGTTGTCGGCGCGTATGTCGGTGAAGATCTTCGTGAAACCGCGCTCCCGGGCCAAGGCTCGCGTGCGTTCCCAGAGCAGCCGCCCCAGACCGCGCCGCCGCCAGCCGGCGTCCACCCACGTCCCCATCTCGGCGACGTGGGCGTGCGCCGGCACGCCGGCGGCGTAGGGGGCGAAGACCTGCGCCGCGACGATGCCGGCCGCTCCCGGCGCGACGATGCCGGCCGCTCCCGGCGCAGCGACGGCGTCCGGCTCGGATCCGGCCACGACGCCGGCCGCTTCGACCACATGGAAGCCGCCCCGCAGCGCCAGTCCGGCGAGAAAGGCGCGCTCCTCGGCGTCTGAGAACGAACCCGTGAGCAGGACCGGCGCGCCTTCAGCGATCACGCCGTTGATGAGCCGCGCCACGCCGGCGGCGTCGACGAGCGTGCCCGGACGGACCTTGAAGGCATCGCTCATCGCCACGTCCCACATCCGCAGTGGATGTCCTGCCCCGCCTCGTCGCTCATGCGCGCCCCCTGCGGCGACCCCAAGGCGCCGGATCTGGCGCGCCACGTGCCGCCGGGCACATTCTTCCACACCGCAGGCGAGTCTGCGGGACAGCATTCGGGGGCCATCGCGGAAAGCGCCGTGCGGAGCGGCGGCGGACATAGGACGGCGGTCTGCGTGGCCAACGCCGCCCGCGCTCGTCGCCGCCGCGGCCGGGAACACTTGGAACGAAGGGCGAAGGGAGGCGACATGCAACGCGAACGGCCGGTGTGCGCGGCTTGCGGCGCGCGCTTCGAACTCGACGACTTCACGGAAGACCTCGGCGAACTGGTCGCCTGCCCCTACTGCGGCAGCGTCGACATCGAGCTGGCGCCCGGGGAGACGGCCGCAGAGACCGAGCAGGACGAAGCGGCCGCGGAGAAGGAGCGGGACGAGGCGGCCTGAACCACAGGCGTCGTCCGGTAACGGGCGTCGCGCGGTAGCGGGCGTCGTGCGGTAGCGGGCGTCGTGCGGTAGCGGGCGGCAACGCGCGCCGCGTAGCGAAGCGCGTCGCGCAATAGCGCGCGTCGCGCGCCGCCCCGCGCGGTACACTCAACCGATGCTCAGCGACCGACAGCACGACGACACCCTCGTGGCGTGCCCCACGACGACGGCCGACGCCAGGGCAGTCGGCGGTCGCCTGCACGCGTCCTGCGCCGCGGCGGGCTGCCGCTTCGTCGAGGACCAACGGGTCTGCGAACGCGGCGCGTGACGCGGTGGCTCCTCTCGACCCCCGCCAGATCGCGTGCGGCCGCATCGTCCTCGGCGACAACCTCGACGTCCTGCGCGCGCTGCCCGACGGCCTCGCGCGCCTCATCTACGTCGACCCGCCGTTCAACACGGGCAGAGAGCAGCGCCGCACGCGCCTGCGCACCGTCCGCGACGACACCGGGGACCGCACCGGGTTCAAGGGCGAGCGGTACCGGACCGAGGTGCTCGGCCGCAGCGCCTGGCAGGACTCGTTCGATGACTATCTCGGGTTTCTCGCGCCGCGCCTCGAAGAGGCGCGGCGCGTCCTCACCTCTGACGGCTCCCTCTTCTTCCACATCGACCCCCGCGAGGCGCACTACTGCAAGGTCCTGCTCGACGACATCTTCGGTCGGGCGTCGTTCCTCAACGAGATCGTCTGGGCCTACGACTACGGGGGACGGCCGAGGACGCGCTGGCCGGCCAAGCACGACCTCATCTTCTGGTACGCCCGCGACCCGCGGCGCTACGTCTTCCGCTACGACGAGATCGACCGCGTCCCGTACATGGCCCCCGGACTCGTCGACCCGCGCAAGGCGGCGCGCGGCAAGACGCCCACTGACGTCTGGTGGAACACGATCGTCAGTCCTACCGGCAAAGAGAAGACCGGTTACCCGACACAGAAGCCGCGGCGCATCATCGAGCGCATCGTGCGCGTGCACTCCGAGCCCAGCGACCTCGTGCTCGACTTCTTCGCCGGCAGCGGGACGACCGGCGAGGCGGCGGCCCGGCTGGGACGCCGGTACCTGCTCGTCGACAGCAACCCCGAGGCGGTGCGGGTCATGGCGCGGCGCCTGGCATGGGACCGCCCCGAGGTGAGCGGCTTCGAAGCGGACAGCCGGGAAGCGAACGACCCCGAAGTGGACGACCCCGAAGTGGACGACCCCGAAGTGGACGGCGGCGAAGGGATCGCGGTCGACGACGAGCGAAGCGGTCGTCCGCGCGACAAGTGACGTGAGGGGCCGAGTCTCCAGACATGGTCGGGGCCGGCCCGACGGGCCGGCCCCGTGACGTCAGCGAAGCTGTGAGCGGTGTCAGTCGGCCGGGACGATAGCGTCGTTCGGGCACGCTTCGACGCAGGTCTCGCAGTCGTCGCACAGCTCCGGGTCGATGACGTAGATGTCGTCGCCCTCGGAGATGGCATCGTTCGGGCACTCGTCCACGCACGCGCCGCAGGCGAGGCATTCCTCGGTGATCTTGTGAGCCATGTAGAGTCTCCTGTGCCGTTCCGTTGACGCGCCGCTTGGCGAACGCGCGGGGCTTCGGGCTCATTTACCAGCAGCGTCCCCATGAAGTCAAGACGACGTTCGGTCCACCCGGATCGTCACGACCCGCCCGCGCGGCCGACCCGCGGGCGCGGCCGACGCTGCCCTGGGGCTCCTCAGAAGAGCTCCGTCAGGGCGAGGGCGGCGGCGCCGACGAGGCCGGCGTCGGCGCCGAAGCGCGCCGGTACGATGCGGACCTCGTCGCGCTGCGGCCGCAGGCCGCGCGCGGCGAGGACCTCGCGTGCCGGCGCGAGCAGCAGCTCGCCGGCCGCGGCGGCGCCGCCGCCGACGACGACGAGCTCGGGGTTGAAGACGTTGACCAGCGTGACCAGCCCGGCGCCCAGGTACTCGCCGGTCCGGGCCACGAGGCGGACGGCGTCGGCGTCCCCGCTCAGCGCCAGCCGGGTCAGCACGGGCCCGTCGACGGTTTCGCCGGCGGCGAGAGCGCGGCCCAGGGCCGAGGCCGGCTTCGCCCGGGCCTCGGCCAGGGCGGCCGCGCCCATCGCCCGGCCCGACACGTAGGCTTCGAGGCAGCCGCGGTTGGCACAGTTCCCCGGACAGGGCGGCCCATCGATATCCACGAGGACATGCCCGAGTTCGCCGGCGGCCCCGCTGTGCCCACGGTAGGGTCTGCCGCCGGCGATGATCCCGCCGCCGACGCCCGTGCCCAAGGTGAGCATCAGCATGTCACGCGTCCCCACGCCGGCCCCGAACGTATGCTCGCCGAGCGTGGCCGCCGTGGCGTCGTTGTCGACCACGACGGGCAGACCGAAACGCTGCCGCAGGACGTCGCGCAGGGGGACGTCACGGAGCGGGAGGTTGACCGATTCGACGATGCGCCCGCGTGCGAAGTCGACCATGGAGGCGGTGCCGACGCCCATGCCTTCCGCCGCCGCGGAGTGACCCGCGGCCCACTCGCCGAGCGCGCCGACGACGGCGAGGACGCCGCCGAGGCATGCCTCGGCCGACGACTGGTCCGTGACGACGACGGTCTTGTGCAAGACGACGGGCGGGGCGGCGGCGCTGGTGCGCGCGCGCCGCGCGCGCACCAGCGCCGCCGCCGTCTTCGTCCCGCCGATGTCGACGGCGAGGATGGTGCGTTCCCTTGACCCTCGTTCCGCCACCGCGCCACCCTCCACTCGACCGTCCGCGCCCGACCGGGCCGAACGATGCCCCTTCAACCGGCCCGACCGGGCCGAACGATGCTCCTTCGGTCGGCCCGACCGGGTCGACTCAGGCACGTTGTAGAATAGCAGCACAGGATCCACCTGCCCCTGGGCGTGTCTCATACGATCCCACGCCCGTCTCTCACCCCGGCCCACGGTCCCACATATGGCGGGGCGACACGTCAGGGGCCGTTCGTGGCGCAGATCGGGCTCTGTCCCTGCCTGCCCCTGGGGGGCGGTCGTGAGGCGGACCGGCACGACGATGACTAAGCACGACGATGACGAACGCTGACGACAAGGGGCGCAAACCCTACGAGAAGGTCTACCGCGGCGGCCGACGCCGGAACAAGGCCGACGACGAGCTCGCCGGCCTACGCCCGGGGCGCGAACGGCGCCCAGACGCAGACCGCCGCGAGGCCGGCACAGGGGCCGGCGGCAGACGCTTCGACTGGGGCGTGCCGCGCGACGGGCGCGCAGACACGAAGCAGCGTCCCTACCGCCGCTACCAGGCAGGCGAGACGGGCGGCGCGGCCGCCGGCCCGGCGGCGCGGAGCGCCGCCGGGCCGGCACGGCGCCGCCGTTTCCGCTGGTGGCACATCCCCCTTGCCATCGTCACGCTCCTCGTCGTCGTCGCCGTCGTCCTTACCGTCATCTGGTATCCGGGCTTCAAGCGTTTCGACCGCGCCGTCGCCAAGAGCAACGAGCGCGTCGACGCCAAGACGCGCGCTGCCCTGACGCCCGACGACGGGAGCATCCTCTGGAACCCGACGACGGTGCTCGTCCTCGGCACAGACAGCAAGGCCGGCGAGCCCGCGCGTTCCGACACGATCATGCTGCTGCGCTTCGACCCCCGTAGCCACACCATGAACCAGCTCTCTATCCCACGAGACACCAAGGTCGACGTCCCCGGGCGGGGCGCCATGAAGCTCAACGAGGCGATGTTCTGGGGCGGCTCGGCGCTCGCCGTCAAGACCATCCAGGATTACGTCGGGGTCCCCATCAACCACGTCATGGTGGTGAACTTCAAGGGCTTCCCCCGGCTCGTCAACGCCGTGGGTGGGGTCGACCTTTACGTTCCCGAGACGGTGAGCACGACGGCAGGCGCGAACCGCCGCGTCGTCACCTTCAGGAAGGGGTGGCACCATCTCGACGGAAAGTACGCGATGCTGTACGTACGGATCCGCTCTGCAGACAACGACTTCAAGCGGGCCGGACGGCAGCAGCAGTTCCTGCGGGCTCTCAAGGACAAGGTCGCCCAGCCTTCCAACATCCCCAAGCTGCCCGACATCGGCAGACGCTTCATGAGCGGCGTCGACACTGACCTCACGACCAGACGGCTCCTCGAGCTCGCCTGGGTGGGATGGCGCGCCGACGACAAGAAGAGCGGGCATTGGGTCCTCGCCGGCGAGCCTGCCTACATCGGCGGCATCGCCTACGTCCTGCCTCCGAGCGACGAAAAGAAGGCGCGCGTCATCGCGAAGTTCCTCGGTGAATGACGCCCGGTCCGGGCCGGACCCGTCAGGCGGGTCGAGCCCGTGCTTCGTCGTGCTCTGCGTACTCGACCGCGACCAGGGCCAGGCCGCGAGCCGGCGCCGTCCGGCCCATCGCCTGCCGGCGCCCCCCGGCGAGCCCCGTGGCGAACGCCTCGAGCGACATCCTCCCCTGGGCGACGTCGACCATGGACCCGACCGCGACCCGCACCATGTTGTGAAGGAAGCTGCCGGCGGTGATCTCGAAGACGCGCTCGACGGCGTTCGCCCCCTGGCCCCAGACCGCCTGGCGCACCTCGCGCACGCAGTGGTGGTAGAGGTGCGCCGAGGGCGTTAGGGCCGAGAAGTCGTGCTCGCCGACCAGCATGGCCGCGGTCTCGTCCAGCAAGCCGATGTCGAGCGCGCCGTGCACGTGCCAGACGTAGGCGCGTTCGTGCACGGGACGCGCCGGCGCGAGCCAGAGGCGGTACCGATACGTGCGTGAACGCGCCACGCGGGCGTCGAAGCCCGGCGGCGCCGGCGTCACGGCGTTCACGGCGACGTCGGTCGGCAGCAGGGCGTTCAGGCTCAGGAGCAGGCGCTCCGGGCACACGAAGGCCGCGGTCGAGAAGGACGCCACCTGGGCGACGGCGTGGACGCCGGCGTCGGTGCGCCCCGCGACGCTGAGGCGCACTCGCCGGCGCAACGCCGTCGCCAGGGCGTCCTCCACCACTCCCTGGACGGTCCTCAAGCCTGGCTGTCGCGCCCATCCTTTGAACCGCGTCCCCTCGTACGCGAGGTCGAGCCGAAAGGTCGCGGGTGGAGTCGGCATCAGAGCACCGAAGCAGCGACGATGACGCCGGCGCACACTACGAGGAGGACGGCGTCAGCCGGTCGCGCGTGCAGCGGGTGGAGGCGCGTGCGCGCCACCCCGGGCGTGTAGCAGCGGGCCTCCATCGCCAGGGCAAGCTCGTCGGCGCGACGGAAGCTGACGACGAACAGCGGCACGAGAACGGGAATGAGGGCGCGTGCCCGACGGACGAGGCCGCCGCTCGAGAAGTCGGCGCCCCGGGCGCGCTGGGCGCGCATGATCGCGTCCAGTTCCGCAAGCAGCGTGGGGATGAAGCGCAGGGCTATCGTCACCATGAGGGCGAGCTCGTCGCTCGGGACGCGGAGACGGCGGAGCGGCCTCCCCAGCCAGGCGAGCGCGTCGGTCAGCGCCACCGGGGGCGTGGTGAGCGTCAGCACCGAGCCGAGGAGGATGAGCACGATGAGGCGTACGCTGAGGTACGCCGCCAGTCGCAACCCTTCCTCGGAGAGCTCGAGTGGGCCGAGCGTGAAGAAGGGGTCGCCGGGGGCGAACAGGACCTGGGCGACGAACGTCAGCCCGATGAGCCACAGGATCGGCCTCATCGCCCGCCAGAGCCAGCGCCCGGGGACCCTGCTCAGGGCGAAGGCGACCGCGCCGGCAGCGCCATAAACGGCGAGGGCGACGAACGAGTCCCGCGTGAAGAGGGCGATCGCCAGGGCGGTGACGGCGACGAACTTCGCCCGCGGGTCGGCGCGATGAAGCGCCGACTCCGCGGGGTAGTACTGGGTGATCGCCGCCCTCACCGGGCGCCTCCCGCACGCGTCCTGCTCATGCCAGCGCCTCCGCGGCCTGCGCCGGACTGCGCGGCGCGGTCGCCACGTCGCGACCCAGCCGCCGCCACAGCTCGACGAGGAACGGTGGGCGCACCAAACGGGCGTCGACGTCGACCCCGCCCGGCCCGCCCCAGCGGCCGGCCGTCAGCAGGCGCCCGCCGTCGAGGACGATCACGTCGCGGCAGAGCTCCCAGGCCACGTCCTGGTCGTGCGTCGCCAGGACGACCGTGGTGCCACGCTCGGCGAGGCGCGCGAGCACGGCGACGAGGTCACGCCGCGCCGCCGGGTCGAGATTCACGAACGGTTCGTCGAGCAGGAGTGCCCGCGGCTGCATCGCGAGGACGCCGGCGAGCGCGAGGCGGCGCTGCTCGCCGCCCGACAGCGAGTAGGGATGCCGCACGCCGAACTCGGCGCGCGGCATCCCTACCATCTCCAGGGCGGCGTCGACCGCCGCCTCCACCGCCTCTTCGGACCAGCCCAGATGCCGCGGCCCGAAGGCCACGTCCTCGGCCGCGCTGGCCGCGAAGAGCTGCAACTCGGGCGTCTGGAAGACGATGCCGACCTGCCGCTGCCGCGCCGCCGCCTCCGCGTCGTCCGGCGCGACGCCGTCCAGGAGCACGCGGCCGGCCGACGGCTCAAGGAGACCCCGGAGCACCTGCAGCAGCGTCGACTTCCCCGCTCCCGAGGGTCCGAGCAGCGCGACCGACGCGCCGGCCTCGACGGTGAAGCTCACGTCGCGGAGCGCCGGCACCGGCCTCCCGCCCTCGTCGTAGGCGAACGACACCTCCTCGCAACGCAGACTCATGCCCTGGCCGGTGGTCCCTGCGGACACCCTGGAGAACGTCGACGGCTCTCGCGCGGCGAGCGCGATCGGGCGCATCTCCGGTTCGTCGCCGAGATCGAGCCGCAGTCGGTCGCCCTCGCCCGCCCCGCCCGACTCGTACTCGTCGGCGAGCTCGGCGAGCGTCAGCGGCAGGCGCCGTAACACGCGGCCTCGGGCGGCGAGAGCCAGCGCGACCTCTCCGGCCATGGGCAGACCGAGGCGCAGGCGGCGGACGATCCCCGGGCGGGCGAAGAACTCCCCCGACGGACCGTCGAACCTGACGTTGCCCTGCTCGAGAGCCACGACGCGGTCGGCGACGTCGACCTCGTCCATCTCCTGCGTGACGACGACGATCGTCATGCCGCCGGCCCGGAGCCGGCGGACGGCCTCGAGCAGGTCGTCGCGGCCAGCGGCGTCGAGCATCGCCGTCGGCTCGTCGAGCACGAGCACGCGGCGCGGAACAGCGAGGACGCCGGCGAGCGCCGTGCGCTGCTTCTGGCCGCCCGAAAGGAGGTGCGGCTCCCTGCGCCGCAGCTTCTCGAGGTCGAACCGCGCCAGCATCTCGTCGGTGCGTGCCCGGATCCTCTCGGAAGGCCACGCCAGGTTCTCGAGGCCGAACGCGACGTCCTCTTCGACATGCTCGGCGACGAGCTGGTTCTCCGGGTTCTGGAAGAGGACCCCGACCTCGCGCCGCACGGCCAGCCGTCCGGCTTCGCTCAGCAGGTCGCAGCCGCAGACGCTCGCTTCACGGCCGGCCGAGAGCGGCGCGAGTCCGCCGAGCACCCGGGCCAGCGTGGACTTGCCGGAGCCGTTCGGGCCCACGACGGCGATCGTCTCGCCTTCGTCCACCGTCAGATCCAGACCGGCCAGCGCGTCGCTCTCCGCACCCGGGTAGCGAAAGCGGACGTTCTGAAGGTTGACGGCAGCCATGTCCCACGAAGCTTACCGCAGGCCCCCCGGCGCACGCGGCACGCATGGTACAGCCACGCGGCAGGCCGACCCCGCCGCGACGCCCGGGACCGCAGAGTCGCCCTCGCACTCGTGTCGATCCCGCCTCTGCAAGGCGGTCCCGCCCCGTCCGACCACCACCTCACGCATCGGACTCTGCCGCGCCGGTCCAACAGCGAAGGCACGAGGGGCGGGGGCCTCACGGCCCCCGCCCCTCGACACGTGCCGCGTCGTCCTGCGCTTACACGAGCTCGATGTACACCTGTTCGGATCCGTCTCCCTGACGGGGGCCGAGCTTCACGATGCGCGTGTAGCCGCCGCTCCGCGCCTCGTAGCGCGGGGCGACGTCGTTGAACAGCTTGTAGACGATCTTCTTGTTGCGCAGCAGCGCAATAGCCTGACGCCGCGCGTGCAGGTCGTTGCGCTTACCGAGGCTTATCGCTTGTTCGACGACGCCGCGCACTTCTTTGGCGCGCGCCTCGCCGGTCTTGATCTTCTCGTGCTCAAGCAACTGGCAGGCCAGGCCAGAAAGCAGCGCCCGCCGCTGGCTGGACGCCATGTTGAACTTGCGACCCGAACGCTGGTGGCGCATCAGTCCTCACCCCGCAGCGAAAGGCCCCGCGCAGACAGCTTCTCCTTGACCTCGTCGATGCTCTTCTTGCCGAAGTTCGGGATGTTGAGCAGCTCGGCCTCGGTCTTCGACACAAGGTCGCCGACCGTCTGGATGCCCTCGCGCTTAAGGCAGTTGTACGAGCGCACCCCGAGCTCGAGGTCCTCGATGAGCACCTCGTCGACCCCGGCCGACGCGGGCGTCGTCTCGACACCCTCGAAGAGGTAGTCCTCGGGCATGCGGGTGTGGTCGGCATCGGTGAAGATCGCCAGCCGGTCGACGAGGATCTCGGCCGCCTGGCGCAGGGCCTCGTCCGGGTTCAGCGCGCCGTTGGTCGTGATGTCGAGGATGAGCTTGTCGTAGTCGGTACGCTGCCCGACACGCGCGCTCTCGACGTGGTAGGCAGCGCGCTTGATGGGGCTGAAGATGGAGTCGATCGGGATGTCGCCGATGACCGTGTCGGGCGTCTTGTTGCCCTCGGCCGACACGTATCCGGTGCCGCGTCGGATGGTCAGCGTCATCTCCAGGACACCACCCTCGGAGAGCGTCGCGATCTGATGGTCCGGGTTGAGGATCTCGAGCTCGGCGGGGATGTCGATATCGGCCGCGACGACCTTGCCGGGCTTGTCCTTGAACAGCCGCACCTGCACCTCGTCGATCTCGCCGTGCAGACGGCAGACCAGGCCCTTGAGGTTCAGGATGATGTCGGTGACGTCCTCCTTGACCCCCTTGACCGTCGAGAACTCGTGGGCCACGCCTTCGATCTTCACCGAGCTGACGGCCGCACCCTCGAGCGACGAGAGCAGGACCCTCCGCAGCGCGTTGCCGAACGTGTGCCCGAAGCCGCGGTCGAGGGGTTCGACCTCGAAGCGCGCCCGGTTGTTGGCGAGCTGCTCGCGCGTGATGGTGGGCATCTGGAACTGAAGCAACGGGCCTCCTGTCAGGTCGTCGTCGCCGGTGTGTCGCAGTAGCGAGCTACTTGGAGTAGAGCTCGACGATGAGCTGTTCCTGCACGGGCGTGTCGATCTCGTCGCGCTCCGGAGCGCGAAGCACCTTGCCCGTCAGGTTGTCGTGGTCGGCAAGCAGCCAGGGAGCGACCGACGAGGTGAGGTCGGTCGCGGCCCGCACCGTCTCGGCCGCCTTGCTGTCGGGCCGCAGTGAGACGACGTCGTCGGGACGTACCTGGTACGACGGTATGTCGACCTTCTTGCCGTTCACGAGGAAATGCGCGTGGCGCACCAACTGCCGCGCCTGTCGGCGCGAAGCGCCGAAACCGAGACGATACACGACGTTGTCGAGCCTCATCTCGAGTAGGCGCAGCAGGTTCTCGCCGGTGATGCCCTGCTTGCGACTCGCGGTCTCGTAGTAGTGGTGGAACTGGTTCTCGAGCAACTGGTAGTACCGCCGCGCCTTCTGCTTCTCGCGTAGCTGCAGCAGGTACTCGGACTGCTTGATGCGTCCCCGGCCGTGTTCGCCCGGAGCATAGGACCGCCGCTCGACGGCGCACTTGTCGGTGAGGCAGCGCTCGCCTTTGAGGAAGAGCTTCTCGCTCTCACGGCGGCACTGCTTGCACTGTGCTGAGGTGTCTTTGGCCACGACTCGACCTTCCTAGACGCGGCGACGCTTGCGCGGCCGACAGCCGTTGTGCGGGATAGGCGTGACGTCTTTGACGCCGAGGACCTCGAGGCCGGCAGCCTGGAGCGAGCGCACGGCGGTCTCGCGCCCGCCACCGGGCCCGCGCACGAAGACCTCGACCTTCTGAAGGCCATGCTCCATGCCCTTCTTGGCACAAGATTCGGCGGTCACCTGGGCAGCGTACGGGGTGCTCTTGCGCGAACCCTTGAAGCCGACGGACCCGGCGCTTTCCCACGCGATGACGTTGCCTTCCTTGTCGGTGAGCGTCACCAGCGTGTTGTTGAACGAGGTCTTGATGTGCGCCTGGCCGACGGCGATGTTCTTGCGCACCCTGCGGCGCTGACGTCCCTTGGCTCTCTGCGGCTTGGCCACTCGTCACTCCTTGCGCGTCTTCTCGCGATCGCCCGTCGTCACTTCTTGCGCCTCGCGCCGACCGTCTTCTTCGGTCCCTTGCGCGTGCGCGCGTTGGTCTTCGTGCGCTGTCCGTCGACCGGCAGACCGCGTCGATGGCGGATGCCACGGTAGCACCCGATGTCCATGAGGCGTTTGATGTTCTGCGAACGCTCGCGACGCAGATCGCCCTCGACCTCGACCTCGCGGTCGATGGTCTCGCGCAGACGGAGGATCTCCTCCTCGGTCAGGTCACGCACCTTGGTGTCGGGGTCGATGCCGACCGTCGACAGGATCTTGTTGGATGTCGAGCGGCCGATGCCGTAGATGTAGGTGAGACCGATCTCGACCCGCTTCTGCGGCGGGATGTTGACGCCGGCGATCCGTGCCATCGACCTATCCCTGCCTCTGCCGATGCCGCGGGTTCGGACAGATCACCTGCACCGTGCCGTGCCGGCGGATGACCTTGCACTTCTCGCACATCGGCTTCACTGACGCTCTGACCTTCATGGATGCCCTCGCTCACGCGCGACGACGGCCGTCGGACACACCTTCGTACAGGTGACCGGCGACCGCTCTTACTTGAACCGGTATGTGATGCGACCGCGCGTGAGGTCGTACGGAGAGAGTTCGACCTTGACGCGGTCACCGGGCAAGATGCGGATGTAGTTCATGCGCATCTTGCCCGAGATGTGGGCGAGGACCTCGTGGTCGTTGTCGAGGTGGACCCTGAACATGGTGTTCGGCAGAGCCTCGACGACCTCGCCTTCGATCTCGATCGCTTCTTCTTTGTTCGCCATACTCCCTGGCTTGCGGTTCACGGGACAGCGGCCCGCTATGTTACCACAGGCGCACACCCCGAGTCCAAGCCGGGGGGCGCCGACGTCACATCTTCTCGGAACGCCTCCGCGTGAGGACTTTGGGACCGTTCCGGGTCACCGCGACGGTGTGCTCGAAGTGCGCAGAAAGCGAGCCGTCGCTCGTATAGATGCCCCATCCGTCGTCGGCGACGTAGACCTCGTGGCCACCCGCGTTCACCATGGGCTCGATAGCGAAGACCATGCCCTCGGCGAGACGGGGACCGCGCCCCGGTTCGCCGTAGTTGGGGATCTGCGGGTCTTCGTGCATCGTCCGCCCCACGCCGTGGCCGACGAGCGAGCGCACCACACTGAAGCCCGCCGCCTCGACGACCTCCTGGACGGCGTGGGAGACGTCGCCAAGGCGGCGCCCGATCCGGCACTCCGCGAGTCCCGCTTCGAGGGACTCGCGAGTGACGTCCATCAGGCGCCGCGCCTCGGCGTCGACCGCCCCCACCGGGACGGAGATCGCCGAGTCGGCGACGAACCCGTCCATGGTCACGCCGACGTCCAGGCTCAGCACGTCGCCGTCGGCCACGCGGTGCTTCCCCGGGATCCCGTGCACGACCATGTCGTTGGGCGACGCGCAGATAGAACGCGGGAAGCCGCGGTAACCGAGGAACGTGGGCACGCCGCCGCGCTCGCGGATGAACGCCTCGGCGATGCGGTCCAGTTCTTCGGTCGTCACCCCCGGACGGACGGCGTCGGCGAGCAGGTCGATGCAGTCGGCGAGCACGCGCCCTGCGGCGGCGATACGGGCGACCTCGGCTTGAGACTTGCGGATGATCACACGCTCACGCGTCGCCGAGGACGCCGGCCACCTGGGTGAAGACCTCATGCGGCAGCTTGCCGCCGCCGGAGACCTTCCTCAGCACACCCTTCGCGTCATAGTAGTCGATGAGCGGCGCCGTCTGGTCGCGGTACACGGCGAGACGGTTGCGGACCGTCTCTTCGTTGTCGTCGGCGCGCTGGAAGAGAGGCGCGCCACAGACGTCACAGACGCCCTCCTCGCGTGGCGGGTCGAAGGTCACGTTGTAGAGCTTGCCGCACCCGGTGCACGAGCGACGACCCGCGATGCGAAGGACGAGCTCGTCCTCAGGCACCTCGATCAGCAACACGTGAGTGATGGAACGGCCCTCCTCGGCGAGCATCGCGTCGAGCCGCTCGGCCTGCGCCAAGGTGCGCGGAAAGCCGTCGAGCAGGAAGCCGCGACCGGTGTCAGGGTCGGCCAACCGGTCACGCACGATGCCGACCACGACGTCGTCGGGCACGAGCTCGCCCGCGTCCATGGAGCGCTTCGCCGCAAGCCCCAGCTCGGTGCCCTGCGCGACTGCCGCACGCAGCATGTCGCCCGTCGAGATGTGGGGCAGCCCATAGCGCGCCACGATACGCTCGGCTTGCGTCCCCTTGCCGGCGCCGGGTGCGCCCAGCAGAACGACGTTGAGCTGGTCGGGTGCCACGATCATCCTCCTTGGCGCAGCGCCGGCGAAGCTACTTGAGGAAGCCCTCGTAGTGGCGCATGAGCAACTGCGCCTCCATCTGGCGCATCGTGTCGAGCGCCACGCCGACGACGATCAGCAGCGACGTGCCGCCGAAGTAGAACGGAACGTCCATGAACCGATACAAGAACCACGGCAGCACGGCGATGGCGGCGAGGAACAGCGCCCCCGGGAACGTGAGCCGGGTGAGGATACGGTCGAGATACTCGGCTGTAGGCCGCCCCGGACGCACGCCGGGCACGAAGCCCCCGTACTTCTTGAGGTTGTCGGCCTGGTCGATAGGGTTGAACGTCACGGCCGTGTAGAAGTACGTGAACAGGACGATCAGCACGGCTTCACCCACGAGGTAGGCGAAGCTGCTCGGACTGAACGCGTTCTCCAGCCAATTGGTGACCCCGGTGTCGACGAACTGGGCGAACGTGGACGGGATCACCATGACGGACGAGGCGAAGATCACGGGCATGACGCCGGCCATGTTGACCTTGAGCGGGATGAACGTGCTCTGGCCGCCCATCATGCGTCGCCCGACGACGCGCTTCGCGTACTGCACAGGGATACGCCGCTCACCGGTCGTGATCCAGATGACGGCGACCACGACGGCCAGGGCGATGCCCAAGAAGAGCACGATCGACACGACGCTCTGCGTGAACAGCTTCGACGCCCCCGACGGGATGCGCGACACGATGCTGATGAAGATCATGATCGACATGCCGTTGCCGATCCCGCGCGCCGTCACGAGTTCGCCGAGCCACATGACGGCGGCCGCGCCCGTGACCAGCGTCGTCACGATGAGGACGCTGCGCCACCAGTTGAGGTCGGGAAGCGCGTTGTAGCTCTCGAAGAGGAAGACGTAGCCCACGGACTGGATGAGGGCCAGGACGATCGTCAACCAGCGGGTGTACTTTGTGATGACCTTCTGGCCCTGCTCACCCTCCTTGGCGAGCTCCTCGAGCTTCGGGATCACCACCGTGAGCAGTTGAAGGATGATCGAGGCCGTGATGTACGGCATGATCCCGAGGGCGAAGACCGCCACCCTTGCGAGCGCTCCGCCAGAGAACAAGTCGAGGAAGCCGACGACTCCGGCGCCGCCCCTGGCGAAGAAGTCCTCGAGCGCCTCGATGTCGATGCCGGGCACGGGGACGTAGCAGCCGAACCGGTAGATGGCGATCATCGCCGCCGTGAACAGCAGCTTGCCCCGCAGCTCGGGGACCTTCCACGAGTTGGCGAGCGACTGCCAGAGCTTGTTGTTCACGGCCTGGGTCCCCGCTTCGCGCTCAGAGCAGGACGACCTTGCCGCCGGCGGCCTCGATCTTGGCCTGAGCGGTCCGCGAGAACATGTGCATGCGAACCGTGAGCGCCTTGTCGAGGTCGCCGCCGCCGAGGATCTTGATGGGCGTCCGGGTGTTCTTCACGATGCCCTTCTCGACGAGCGCCTCCGGCGTGACCTCGGCGCCGGCCTCGAAGGCCTTCGCCAGGCGGCCGACGTTGACCGGCGCCGCGTACGTGCGGAACGGGCCGATAGGCATGCTCTTCTTCATGTGCGGCCCGCGGAGCTTGCCGAGCCGCATGTACAGGGGCATCTGGCCGCCCTCGTACCCGGGACGGACGCCGCCGCCCGAACGGGCGTTGGAGCCTTTGTGACCCCTGCCGGCGGTCTTGCCCTGGCCGCTTCCCTTGCCGCGGCCGAGTCGCTTGACGTCCTTCGTCGAGCCCTGTCTAGGGCGCAGGTCATGGAGTCCGATCTCGCTCATGTCACGACTTCTTCTTCGCTTCGCGCACCTCGACGAGGTGCGCGACCTGATTCACCATGCCGCGGATCACGGGGGTGTCCTCGTGCACCACGGTATGGCCGATCCGCCGGAGGCCGAGAGCGCGCAGCGTGCCGCGGTGCTTCGGCAGCCGACCGATCGCGCTCTTCGTCTGTGTGATCTCAAGCTGGGCCATGACGCTCAGGCCTCCCTCGCCACCGGCGTCGTCTCGGCGACCGTTTCGCGGGGTTCGCCGCCGAGGACCTTGGCGACCGGGATGCCGCGCAGGCGCGCGACGCCCTCAGGTGTCTTCAGTGACTGCAGACCCTGCACCGTCGCGCGCACGAGGTTGATCGGGTTGGTCGTGCCCAGCGACTTCGTGAGGATGTCGTGTACGCCGGCCAGCTCGAGCACCGCGCGCACGCCGCCGGCGGCGATGACGCCGGTGCCGGGGGCGGCCGGCTTGAGCAGGACGCGCGCGGCGCCGTACTCGCCGATGACCTGGTGCGTGACGGTCGTGTTGAAGCGCGACACCGTGAACAGGTTCTTCTTGGCGTCCTCGATCGCCTTCTGGATGGCGAGGGGCACCTCGCGGGCCTTGCCGTAGCCCGCGCCGACGTGCCCGTTCTCGTCGCCCACGACCACGAGGGCGGTGAACGAGAACCGCCGGCCGCCCTTCACGACCTTGGCGACGCGGTTGATGTCGACGACGCGCTCCTTGAGCTCGTTGCCTTCGCTGAATGATCCTCTAGCCAACGGGTCCTCTTCTCCTCGTCAGAACACCAGGCCGCCCTCACGGGCGCCCTCGGCAAGAGCCTTCACGCGGCCGTGGTACAGGTAGCCGGAGCGGTCGAACACGACCCGCTCGACGTTCTTCTCTTTGGCCCGCGCAGCGATGAGCTCGCCCACCTTGCGCGCCACGGCCGTCTTGTCGAGACCCGCGGCCGCGACCTCGGCCGAGCGCGCGGCCGCGATCGTCCGCCCTTCGGTGTCGTCCACGATCTGGGCATAGATGGCCTTGTTCGAACGGAACACCGACAGGCGCGGCCGCGCGCTCGTGCCGCTCACCTTGCCGCGGATGCGCTTCTTGCGCCTGGCGCGCGCCTCTCTGACGGTCAGTGCGCTCATCGTCTCACCCGGTCCTCTTCCTCATCTCACTTGCTCAGGCCCGCTTGCCGACCTTGCGCTGCACGTACTCGCCGGCGTAACGGATGCCCTTGCCCTTGTAGGGCTCGGGCGGCCGGATGGAGCGCACCTTTGCCGCGACCTCACCCACGACCTGTTTGTCGATGCCCTTCACGACCACGACGGTGGTCTGCGGCGTCTCGAACTCGACGTGCTCCGGGGGCTCGATCACCACCGGGTGACTGTAGCCGACCTGCAGCTCCAGCGCCCTTCCCTTGAGAGCGGCGCGGTAGCCGACGCCGACGATCTCGAGCCGCTTCTCGAACCCCCTGGTCACGCCCTCGACCATGTTGGCGATGAGCGTCCGCGTGAGGCCGTGCAACGAACGATGCTGGGAGCTGTCGGTGGGCCGCTTGACCTCGACGGCGCCGTCGCCGACCTCGACCAGCATTTCGCGGGGCACGCGCTGGGTCAGTTCGGCGACGGCAGATCGGAAGAGCACACGTCTGAACTCCAGTCACACCTCTGTATC
>ENA-UPSM01003064-UPSM01003064.1-activated-sludge-metagenome-genome-assembly--contig:-NODE-3064-length-19365-cov-7.019368_pt1 | contig 19365 bp, 15 predicted proteins | sample MGYA00238181_ERZ773283 | MGnify/ENA primary metagenome ERZ773283 (study PRJEB29023, sample SAMN05720199) | activated sludge metagenome | isolation source: Anaerobic digester | place: Japan...
CCTTGATGACCTCGGGGCCGCAGATGAACATCTGGGCGTTCTTCTTGGTCATGATCAAGAAGTCGGTCAGGGCGGGGGAGTAGGCCGCGCCGCCGGCGCAGGGGCCGGCGATGATCGAGAACTGCGGCACGAGGCCGGAGAGGATCACGTTGCGGAAGAAAACCTTGGCGTAGCCGGAGAGGGCCATGACGCCTTCCTGAATACGGGCGCCGCCCGAGTCGTTGATGCCGATGAGCGGGATGCCGGCCTTGGCGGCGTAGTCCTGCAGGTCGGCGATCTTCTGGGCGTGCTTGCTGCCGAGCGAGCCGCCGGAGACGAGGAAGTCCTGGCTGAACGCGGCGACCGGGCGGCCGTCGACGTAGCCGACACCGGCGATGACGCCGTCGGCGGGAAGGACCTTGCCCTTCATGCCGAAGTGCTCCCCGGCGTGCTCGATGTGCATGCCGGATTCCTGGAAGGTGCCGGGCTGGAAGAGCTCGAGCAGTCGCTGGCGGGCCGTGAGCAGGCCCTTGGCGTTGCGCTCCTTGATCTTGGTCTCGCCGCCGCTGGCCAGAACGGTCTTCCGGCGGCTTTCGAGGGTTTCGAGCATTTTCGCTGAGATAGGCATGGAAAAACGGCTGAGGGTTGGTGGGTTCAGCTCAGTGCTTCGCGTCGGGCGCGGGGCAGCAGAATTCGGTGAGCACGCCGTAGGTGGACTTCGGGTGCAGGAAGGCGACCTGTTTGCCGTGGGCGCCGGGGACCGGGGCCTCGTTGATCAGGCGTGCGCCCGCGTCCTTGGCCTGGGCGAGCTGGCCGAGGATGTCGGTGGTGCCGAAGGCGACGTGGTGGATGCCCTCGCCCTTGGCCTCGAGAAACTTGGCCACCGGGCTGTCGGGCGACGTGGGCTCGAGCAGTTCGATACAGGTCTCGCCCGCTTGGAAGAAGGCGGTCTTCACCTTCTGCGAGGGCACCTCTTCGCGGCCGAGGCACTTCAGACCAAGCGTGGTCTCATAATACTTCGCCGTCTCATCGATGGACTTCACGGCGATACCCAGGTGATCGATCTTGTTAATCATGGAAACTTATCTTGCCAAAAGATTTGATTAGGGGGTGTTATTTTGGCCGTGAACGTCAACATCCATCTCGGCCCTTCGAGTCCAGCGTGTGGCTCGCGACGACGGAGGAGTGCTGGCGTGTTTCGCGGACAAAGTTGCGCGCAGTGTGGCGACTGCTTGCCGTTGGGCAATCCCACATCATAACTACCAACCCCTTTTTCTCATGAGCTCAAAGTTGGACTCACCCACCGCGTCGCCGTCCGGCGGCAACGCGATCCCCGATGCCGAGACGCTTCGCCGCGTCTGGCGCGAAACCGTCGACAAGGAGCTGCTCGGCGTGCCGTTCGAGAAGAAACTCGTGACGCGCACGGCCGATGGCATCGACCTGCAGCCGCTCTACCATCGCGGTATGGTCGAAGCCGTGCCGCACTGCGACACGCTGCCCGGCCAAGCGCCCTTCCTCCGCGGCGCCCATGCCCGTGGCGCCAAGGGCGAGATCGCCTGGCGCATTGCGCAGGCGATCCCGGCCGCGTCCGCCGCCGACTTCAACAAGGCTCTTCTGGCCGCCCTCGAGCGTGGCCAGAACGCCGTCCTGCTCCCGGCCGCCTTTGCGGCCGATGGCGGCACCCTCGCCGCGGCGCTCAAGGATATCCACTTCGCCGGTGCGCCGGTCCTCGCACCCGTCGGGGCCTCCGCTGCCGCGATCGAGCAGACCTTCGGCTCCGCGCTGAAGTCCCGCGGTGAACAGTGGTCCGCCCTCCAAGGCGCCGTGACCGCCGACCCGCTCTCCGCTCTCGCCGCCACCGGCAAACTCGGGCTCACGCTCGAAGCCGCCACGGCCGAGCTCGCTGCCTGGACGGCCTTCGCCGCCAAGAATGCCCCGGCCGTGAAGACCATCGGCGTCGACGCCGGCTTCGTGGTCGAGGGCGGTGGCAACTCCGCCCAGGAACTCGCCGTCGCGATCGCGATGGCCGTCGAATACTTCCGCCGCCTCGAGGCCGCGAAGGTCGACGCCAAGACCGCTGCGCCGCGTTTCGCCTTCAGCTTCGCGATCGGCTCCCAGTTCTTCCCTGAGCTGGCGAAGTTCCGCGCGTTCCGCCTCCTCTGGTCCCGCGTGGTCTCCGCCTACGGCGACGCCTCGCTCGCCGCGCAGGCCACCGTCCACGCCCGCACGGCGCTCTTCAACAAGACCGTGCTCGACCCATACGTGAACATGCTCCGCACCACCACCGAGGCCCTCTCGGCGGTCCTCGGCGGCGTGGACAGCGTGCAGGTCGGCGCGTTCGACGAGGTTGTCCGCACGCCCGACGAGTTCTCCCAGCGTATCGCGCGCAACATCGCGATCATGCTGTCCGAGGAATTCAACTTCGCCGAGGTGGCCGACGCCGCCGGCGGCTCCTGGCTCGTCGAGAAGTACACCGACGAGCTCGCCCGCAAGGCCTGGGCGATCTTCCAGACCATCGAGAAGCAGGGCGGTTTCGCCGCGGCCCTCGCCGCCGGTGAGATCCAAAAGCTCGTCGCCGCCTCGGCGGCCGACAAGCGCAAGGCTCTCGACACCCGCCGCCTCTCCGTGCTCGGCACGAACCTCTTCCCGAACCTCAAGGAGAAGCCGCTCGGCGCCTCCACGCAGGCCGCGACTCCGGCCGCGCCCGCGCCGGCCACCGCCGCCGTGACCGTCACCCCGGTCAAGGCCTGGCGTGCCGCCGAAGGGTTCGAGGCTCTCCGCGCGATCTCCGAGCGCTACGCTGCCGCCAACGGTGGCAAGCGCCCGCAGGTCTTCCTCGCGAAGATGGGCCCGGTCAAACAGCACAAGCCCCGCGCCGACTTCTCGGCCGGCTTCTTCGCCGTCGCCGGCTTCGAGGCCACGGGCAAGCAGGCCTTCGAGTCCGCCGAGGAGGCCGCCAAGGCCGCCGCGGCGTCCGGTGCGCCGATCGCCGTCCTCTGCTCGACCGACGACACTTATCCCACGCTGGTCCCGGCCTTCGCTTCCACGCTGAAGGCCGCCAAGCCCGGCATCGTCGCCATCCTCGCCGGCCTCCCGGCCGACGCCGCGACGGTCGAGTCCTTCAAGAAGGCCGGCATCGACGACTTCATCCACGTCCGCGCCAACCTGCGCGACATGCTCGCCCAACTCCTCGCCAAGATCGGAGCCAAGTAAGCCGCCATGAGCACACCTGATTTCACCAAACTCGCCTACGACGACTTCAAGTTCCCGGCTTCCGACGCCGCGAAGTGGTCCGCCGACTTCGCCAAGGAAGCCGGCGTGAAGCCCACCGATGCCGTCTGGCAGACCTACGAGCAGATCCCGGTCAAGCCGCTCTACACGGCGGCCGACGTGCCGGTCGACGGCTGGCTCGATTCCATGCCCGGTCTCGCGCCGTTCGTGCGCGGCCCGTACGCCACGATGTATGTCCAGAAACCCTGGACGGTGCGCCAGTACGCCGGCTTCTCCACCGCGGAGGAGTCCAACGCGTTCTACAAGCGCAACCTCGCCGCCGGCCAGGCGGGTCTCTCGGTCGCCTTCGACCTCGCGACCCACCGCGGCTACGACAGCGATCACCCGCGCGTCGTCGGCGATGTCGGCAAGGCCGGCGTGGCCATCGACTCGATCCTCGACATGCAGGTCCTCTTCGGCGGCATCCCGCTGAACAAGGTCTCCGTGTCGATGACGATGAACGGCGCCGTGCTGCCCGTGCTCGCGTTCTACATCGTCTCCGCGCTCGAACAGGGTGCGAAGCTCGAGGAGCTCTCCGGCACGATCCAGAACGACATCCTCAAGGAGTTCATGGTGCGGAACACCTACATCTATCCGCCCACGCCCTCGATGAAGATCATCGCGGACATCTTCGAGTACACCTCGAAGAACATGCCGAAGTTCAACTCGATCTCGATCTCCGGCTACCACATGCAGGAAGCCGGCGCCACGGCCGACCTCGAGCTGGCCTACACGCTCGCCGACGGTCTCGAGTATCTGAAGACCGGCGTCGCCGCCGGCATCGACATCGACGCCTTCGCGCCGCGCCTCTCGTTCTTCTGGGCCATCGGCAAGAACTTCTACATGGAGGTCGCCAAGATGCGCGCCGCCCGCGCGCTCTGGTCCGAGATCGTCGGCCGCTTCAACCCGAAGAACCCGAAGTCGCGCGCCCTGCGCACGCACTCGCAGACCTCGGGCTGGTCGCTCACCGAGCAGGATCCGTTCAACAACGTTGCCCGTACCTGCCTGGAGGCCCTCGCCTCCGCCACGGGCCACACCCAGTCGCTCCACACCAACGCCCTCGACGAGGCCATCGCGCTGCCGACCGACTTCTCGGCCCGCATCGCGCGCAACACCCAGCTCTACCTCCAGCAGGAGACCGGGATCTGCGCCACTGTCGATCCGTGGGGTGGCAGCTACTACGTCGAGGCGCTCACCCGCGACCTCATTGCCAAGGTCCGCGAGCATCTCGCCGAGGTCGAATCCTTCGGCGGCATGGCCAAGGCCATCGAGGCCGGCATCCCGAAGATGCGCATCGAGGAGGCCGCGGCCCGCCGCCAAGCCAAGATCGACTCCGGCAAGGAGACCATCATCGGCCTGAACAAGTACCGCCTCGAGAAGGAGGCCCCGCTCGACATCCTCACCGTCGACAACACCGCCGTCCGTGAGTCGCAGATCAAGCGCCTCAAGGAACTGCGCGCCACCCGCGACGAGGCCAAGTGCCAGGCCGCGCTGGCCGCGATCACCGAAGCCGCGAAGACGGGCAAGGGCAACCTGCTCGCGCTCGCCGTCGAAGCCACCAAGGCCCGCGCCTCCCTCGGCGAGATCTCCGACGCCCTCGAAACGATTTACGGTCGCTATCAGGCCCAGATCCGCTCGATTAGCGGCGTGTACAAGAAGGAATTCGGAGAGGACAAGGAAGTCGCCGCCGTCCGCGAACTCGTCACGAAGTTCGAGGGCAAGGAAGGTCGTCGTCCGCGTATCCTCATCGCCAAGCTCGGTCAGGACGGACACGACCGCGGCGCCAAGGTGGTCGCGACCGCCATGGCCGACCTCGGCTTCGACGTCGACATCGGGCCGCTCTTCCAGACTCCGGAGGAAGCCGCGAAGATGGCCGTCGAGAATGACGTGCACGTCGTCGCCATGAGCTCGTTGGCCGCGGGTCATATGACCCTGTTGCCCGCGCTCGTCGGCGAGCTGAAGAAGCACGGCCGTGAGGACATCGTGGTGGTGTGCGGTGGTGTCATCCCCGCGCAGGACTACGATTTCCTCTTCAAGAACGGCGCCGCCGCCGTCTTCGGCCCCGGCACTGTCATCACGAAGAGCACCAAGCGCACCCTCGAGATCCTCCTCGAGCGGATTTGATGGTAGGGACGGCTCTCCGAGCCGTCCGATCCTTCCCGTAGGGAGCGACCTTGGTCGCACCGCTTCCCCTTCAAAGGCCCGGCTTCACCGCCGGGCCTTTTTCTTCCGGAACACGAATCGGGAGATCTGGGATTCAAGAATCAGGAACCGGTCGGCACGCCTGCGCGTGGGGCGGCGCTTCAGCCCGCCCCGATCGGGCAGGGCGAACCGCCAAGGCACGAGAATGTGGATTTCAGGAACGCTGGAGCCGCAGACCGCTCGTAGCGTCGCTCGTGAGAGCGACGATCCGAAAGCTGATGGGGAGCTGCAGCCGGCCGCGGTGAGGCCGGCTACAGGGGGTTCGATCCCGACACGGAGGTCACGAAGCGATGGAGGAGGGCACAGAGGCTGAGACTCCGCGTAGCTGAGTGACGAAGTCATTCAGCCCGGAAGGTGGAAGCGCGCTGCCGTACGGCAGAACACGGATTGGCACGGATGGTCGCTGGATGATCCGTGTTCAGCCGTGAAATCGGTGATTCCGGGTTCATGTTGCTTGAGCGGAAAACCGGAACGTACGGATGACGGAGTGTCGGCCGTGTAAAGGACTTCGGCCCACGCGGTTGGGCAGGGGATCGGTGAGCTGTAGCCGGTTTCCGGTGGTCGGTCTCCGCGGCTTGGCGGCTTTGCGTGAGAAGTGGCGGGGCTTCTTTGGCTTCGCGATCTTCTGGGGCTATCGGGTCGGGATCGTGCCGGCCGGTGCGGCTGAAGCGCCGTACCACGGCGGGAAGCGACTTCCCAGGGCCTCTGTTCTCTTCCGGCTTTGCGTTCTTCGCGGCTAATCCGGACCCGAGGTCGGAACGGACGGATGGGTTAGACACAGATGTACAGAGGGACACCGATCTGGGGGGGGCGGCGGGGAGTTACGGGGAACGGCCAGAGAGTTCGCCGCAGAAAAACTGCTGAGCGCGCAGATCATCCGGAGGCCCGTGGGGTCGGCGTTCATCAGCGGTTTCCCTGCACCAGGTGGGGCTCGCGCCGGCTCCACGACGCCACGCGGCGCTCAACTTTGGACCGCCCGAACCGATGTCCGCTGTGACATTCTGCCCCCCACAAACCCTCGTCCGCCCCCCATGAAGCTCGAACAAAAGCTGCTTCTGCTCGCCATCGCGCCCCTCGTCTTCGCAGTGATCCCGGCCGGCCTCCTCGTCGTCCGCAGCCATCGGGTGGCCGAGGAGATGCGCGGCCTCGACGTCTTCGCCAACCTCGTCTGGAAGATGGGCGACGTCGAACGCTGCTTCGATCAGGAGGCGGACAACTGGTACATGTTCCGCGCCGAGCACGCCAACGACCCCGCCGACACCCTTGCCGCCGCCCGCACGAAGCAGGACGACGCCCGCCGCGCCACCGATGCCGCGCTCGCCGAGTACGACCGCACCCTTGCCGCGATCGACCCGGCCCTGCTGCCCCCCGCCATCCGCCAGCTCCTCGACGACATCGCGGCCGGCCGCCAAGGCCTCACTCCGACCCGCGACCTCCTGTACCAACGGCACACCGACGCCCAGTCCGCGCAGATCTACGACTACTACCAGAACCTCCGCGTGAAGCTGGGCAGCATGCTCGCACTGCTCATCGACCAGACGACCAACGACAGCGTGGCCCGCAAGCTTCAGGTCCTCACCAAGACGATCGCGCTGCGCCAGCAGGGCATGGAAGCCGGCCGCAAGATCTTCTGGGACATCCAGGTCTGGAACCGCGACCACAAGCTCATCGACAACGACCTCATCCTCGCCATGGTCCGCGGCGTCGAGGTCGCCGACAGCCACTGGAACGACATCGTCGCCCTCAGCCAGGGGGAGGCCCGCGAGCGCCTCCTCGCCTTCAACGCCCGCAACGGCTGGCAGACGCCGGCCGCGATCATTCGCGACTCCGCCCTGAACCTCGCCAAAGGGCTCCCGCCTCCGGTCACCGTGGAGGCGGAGTGGTCGAAACAATACGACTTCATCGACAAGACCCTCGGGGAATTCGTGCAATGGCTGCGCGAGGATTTCACCGCCACCTGCGCCGGCATCCGGCGGGAGAACATCCGTGAGCGCAACCTCGCCGTCGCCCTCACCCTGGCCGGCATCGTCCTGGTCGTTCTCCTCAGCCGGCGGCTCGCGCAGGGCATCGCGCGGCCCCTGAAACAAACAGCCGCCAAACTCTCCGCCGGGGCGGCCTCCTTCGCCACCGAGGCCCGCGCCCTCGCCACCGCCGCCGAGGCCCTCTCCGACGGCGCCAGCCAGCAGGCCTCCTCCCTCGAGGAGACCAGCGCCTCGCTCGAGCAGCTCACCGCCACCACCGGCCGCAACGCCGAGACCGCGCACGCCACGGTCGAGACCGCCCACGCCGCCGCCCAGAGCGCGCAAGCCGGTCGTGATCTCCTCACCACGCTCAACGGCACCGTCGGCGACGTCGAGACCTCCGGCAGTGCCATCTCCCGGATCCTCAAGACCATCGACGAGATCGCCTTCCAGACCAACATCCTGGCCCTCAACGCCGCCGTGGAGGCCGCGCGCGCCGGCGAGGCCGGCGCCGGTTTCGCCGTCGTCGCCGAGGAGGTGCGCAACCTCGCCAAACGCGCCGCCGATGCCGCCCGGGAGACCACCACGCTCCTTGCCGGCGGCTCCACCGGCGCCACCGGCAAAACCCGGCACGGCGTCGTCGAGGGGCTCGGCCGCATCCGCACGGATTCCGAAAGGATGGGCACGCAGTTCGACGCGATCGTCGCCCAGATCGGCCAGACCGATACACAGGCCAGCGAGATCGCCCGCGCCTCCGACGAGCAACGCCGCGGCCTCGAGGTCATCGCCAGTGCCATCCACAAGATCGACCAGGTCACCCAGGCCAACGCCTCCTCCAGCCAGAACGTCGCCATCGCCGCCGAGACCCTCAAATCTGCGGCCGACGAGCTCGCCCAGGCGGCCACCTTCCTCGGGCGACTGGTCGGCACCCAAGCCTGACGACCGGGCGGGTCGCGAAGGGCCCAGGGGCGCCGCACTGCGGCCCCCGGCCCGAAGCGGGGGCGGAGGATTTCGTCACAGGTGGACACCGATCCGGGTGGGCCGGAAGATCAGCGTCCATCAACGGTGAACCGCTCCAGTCTACGACCGCGGCTGCGGCGCAGGCTCTTCACGGCGCCTCGATGGTGAGCGGGGCGCGGGCGAGGAGGTGTTTGCCGCGGCCGAGGATGTAGCGGACCTCGTAGGTGCCGGGTTGTTTCGGGGCGCGCAGCTTCGCGGGATTGCCCTGGCTGGCGCGGACGGCGGAGAGGGTGGGACCGTTGGGCGGAGTGGTGGTGGCGACGATGCAGAGGTAGTCCTCCGGGTAGCCCGGCCCGGTCCATGCGACCGTGAACTCGGCTCCCGCCTTGGCGGTGGCGGGCGGCTCCACGGTGGCCTCGACTGCGGTGACCGTCACGGGCACCTGCACCAGCACCCGCGCACCGCGGCCGAGCACGTAGCGGATCTCGTATTCGCCCGGCACGCTCGGGGCGCGAAGTATGGCGGGGTTGCCGTCCTTCGCCGGCACGCGGAATTCGGAGGCTCCTGGTGGGGCGCCGATCTTGGCGATGCTGACGAAGTCGCCCTCGGTCTGCGGCCCTTCCCATTGCACCTCGAAGGGCGCGGCGATCGCGAGCGACGATTCGGCGATGCCCACGGAGGAGGCGGCAGCATGCACTTGGAGGGGCGCCATGCCGATGATCTTGGCGGGGCGGCCGCTCGTGTAGCGGATCTCGTAGCGGCCGCGATCGCTCGGCGCCCAGAGCTTCACGGGGTTGCCTTCGCGCACAGCGGTGCGGCTGATGAACGCCGAGGCCGATTGGCCGGGGCTGGCGATCGTGATGAAGTCGCCGTCGGCGCCGGGGCCGTCCCAGCCGACCTCGATCCGCGCGGCCACGCCGGTGCCGGCGGGAGAATACAGGCGCGCCTCGGTGGCGGTCGGAGACGGGGGGTGGGCGGCAACTCCGACCCCGTCGGCTGCACCGGCGGGCTGATAGGTGGCCTTGATCGTGAACTGACCGGCGATGACATGGAAAACATAGTCGTCGGCCTGGGCGGGCGTCCGGTGGCAGCAGGTGCCGACCTCGCCTTCGGCTTGAACCGTAAACGTCTCGCCCCGGGGATTCACGACCGGACGCCCGTCCTTGAATGCCACGCCCACGGCCGTGCTGTCGCCGGACGAAGGATTCACGGCCTGGAGCTTGATGGTGAAGCCGGCCTTCAGCGCGATGCGGACAACCTCGCCCGCGTTGAGCGTCTTCTCGAACGGTGGCGTGAACCGCGGGGTCTGGGCGAGGTTCGCCGCCCAGGCCGGGGGCTCGGTCTCCGGGGCGCCCTTGAGGACGAAGCCGGCGGGGACGGTGAAGAGCGCGGGGTCCTGTGGGCCGCGTTTGAGGTTGCGCAGTTCGATGGTGGTCTCGGTGAGGCGATCCTCGATGCGGATCGGGAGGTCGAATTCGTCGGCGGTCCAGGAGACAAAGAAGTCGTTGCCGCGCACGGCGAGCACGCGCTTGGTGCACGGCAGACCGTTGATCACCGCGGGGCCTTCGGTGCGCAACGCGGAGCCTTCGAACGCGAACGTGCAGACGGCGAACGGATTCAGCATGGCGGCCTGCATGTCGGCGGATCGAAGTTCGCGGTAGGCCTTCTCGGCGGGCGCCACGATGCGCGTCGTGCTGGCGGCGGGGTCGATCTGGATGACCAGTGTGCGGCCGTCTTCAACCAGCTCGAAACGGTAGCGACCGTCGGCGAAATGGAAGGTGCCGGTTCGACCGTCCCCGCGGCGGGTTTCGACCATCTCGGCGGAGAACGAGCCGGCGCGCATGGCGGCGGCGAAGAGCGACAACAGAACCGCAAGGCCGAGGGCCGAGGTCTTGTGCTTCATAGGGTAAACGCGTTGCGGCGTCGCGAAGACAATGCCGCAGGCCCGGCGGTGGGTCAAGGGACGCTGTCAGGACTAGGGAACGACAAGCCGGCGGGGCGCAGCGAGGCCGCGAAGCGGAGATCTCGCCACAGAGGCAAACAACGGGACACCGGTCCGGAAGGGAGGGAGGAGGTCGTCCATCGACGTCGGTCAGCGGAGGAACGCTCCGCACATCGCACGCGACACGGCACGCCGGGCCGGCGATTTCCCCATTCACAAACGCCCGGGATCGCGCTTGTTTCCTGCGTATCCCAATCCATGGATCCCGCCCGCAAGCCCGCCCCGATCTCCCGCGCCAAATCGTTGAGCGATGTGGCCGCGTGGAGTGCCTCCCTTTCCGTGTTCCGCCGGAACCTGCGCGACTGGGGCGACCATGTGCGGACGCTCACGGTGCGCGCCCACGCGATCGGCAGCGTCGTCCTGCCGCCGCGGCTGTTGCGCGGCAAGTTCCCCGAGGGCGCGGTGGCCGATGCCTGGTTGGCCGCATACGCCGAATACGTGTGCCTGCACGCGAGCGCCGACATCCCGGAATGGGCGCTCAAACCGAACCGGATCCTCGCCGCCCCGAGCTTCGACGACGGCGTGGTCGATCCCCGCCAGCGCGCGCTCGCGCTCGACCGATCGCCCGAGGCCTTCCGGCGCCGCAACATCTTCACCACCGCCGTCGACCTTCCGCTGCGTTTCTGACCCGCCATGCTCGTTTCTTTCGCGCTGCGCAACACCGTCGCCGACCGCCGGGTCGTCCCCATCGACTGCCCCGCCTGCGGCAAGCAGAACGTCGCCGCGCAGGCGCAGGACCTGCGGCAGACGTTGCTGCTGTTTCACGTGCTGCCGATCTTCCACCATCGGCCGACTTTGGTGACGTGCCATGCGTGCGGCGCGGAGCTTGTGGCGAGCATGAAGAGCGCCGATCTCGCGCGGGTGGGCGACCCGCAACACGTCGCGCGCTATCTGCGTGTGCGGCTGCCGCTGGTGCTGCGGGCGCTCGTGCTCGGTGGGATCGTCGCGTGGCTGCTCCCATTGATCGGCACGGTGTGGACGGGGATCGCCTACGGGTGGTCGCGTCGCTACACGGGCTGGGTGCGGTGGATGGCGCTCGTGCTCTTCCTACTCTCGTTGCTGCCGACGCTCGGTCTCGTGCTCGCCGAGGCGTGGCCGGACGCGCCACCTGCGGCCGCACAGGACGCACCGGCGACGCTGCCAACGCGAGGCGCTCCTCAGCCGTGAGGAGCCGGAGCGCATGAGCAGAGCGCGGGGGACGGACGGGGACGCCGCAACGCCATTGCGTCGGCAGCGCGGCGAGGATCGAAACAAAGGCTTTCCGCGGGGGCGGTTGCTTCTCTAGCCTCCGCCTTTCGCTTCCCGCCCAACGCCTCTCCCTCATGTCCGACAACGTCACCGATCTCATCCCACACCGGCCGCCGTTCCTCTTCGTCGACGAAATCGTCAGCGAGACGGCCGACTCGCTGGTGGCCAAGCGCACGTTCCGGGCGGACGAATTCTACTACAAAGGGCACTATCCCGAGCACCCGATCACGCCGGGCGTGCTGTTGTGCGAGGCGGTGTTCCAGACCGGGGCGCTGCTGATGGCCAAGCGCGCGAAGGCGGCGGGCGCCGCGGCGGGCGAGCAGGGTGGGGTGCCGCTGCTGGCCCGCGTGAGCGATGTGAAGTTCCGCAACCCCGTTTTCCCCGGCGAAACCGTCGAGCTCACCGTGAAGATCAAGGAAGTCATGGGCGGGTTCACGATGATGAGCGGCGCGATCACCAGCGCCGGCAAACGCGTGCTCAGCGTCGACTTCGCGGTGGCGTGGAAGACGCCGGGAGGCGCGGCATGAGTTTCCTGGGACTATCAGGCAAGACGGTGCTCGTTGCCGGCGTGGCCAACCGCAAGAGCGTGGCCTGGCACATCGTGAAGTCGCTCGAGGCGGAGGGCGCGAAGGTGATCCTGAGCGTGCACTCGGAGAAGCGCCGCGACGAGGTGCAGAAGCTGGCGCCGCAGCTGCCGGTGTTCGTGTGCGACCTCGAGCGCGAGGGCGCGTGCGACGCGCTGGCGGCGGAGGTCGGGCCGCAGTTCGGGCCGATCCACGGGATCGTGCACTCGGTCGCGTTTGCCAACTACGCGGAGGGCTTCAAGCCGTTCCACGAGACGAAGCGCGCGGATTTCCTGCAGGCGACGACGATCTCGGCCTTCTCGGTCGTGGAGCTGGCGCGGGCATTCAAGCCGCACCTGGCGCGCAACGCGTCGGTCGTGGTGATGGGCATCTCGTCGTTGCTCGTGACGGCGGAGAACTACGGCTACATGTCGCCGATCAAGGCGGCGCTCGACGGCATCGTGCGCAACCTGGCCAAGTCGTTCAGCGCCGACACCGAGGTGCGTTTCAACTCCGTGGGCGCCGGCCCGCTCAAGACCGCGAGCAGCTCGGGCATCCCCGGCTACGTCGAGAGCTACCTCTACGCCGAGAAGCTGACCTTCCGCCGCCGAAATCTGGAGACGCAGGAGGTGGCCAACGCCGCGCTGTTCCTGCTCAGCGAGCGCTCCAGCGGCATCAACGGCACGACGCTGGTCGTCGACGCCGGTCTCGGCATGAACTATTTCGACAAGGAAGTCATCCGGCTCGCGATGCGGCCGGAGACGAAGGACTGATCTTTCTGCGATGCGTTTCCAGAACGTCGTCATCGAATCCCTCGTCGCGGTGCTGCCACCGCAGGTGCTGACCACCGCCGCGTTGGAGGAACGCCTGCGTCCGCTCTACGAGCGCCTGCGGCTGCCCTTTGGGCGGCTGGAGCTGATGACCGGCATCAAGGAACGACGCTTCTGGGAGTCGGGCACGAAGCCCTCCGAGGCGAGCGCCCGCGCGGTGCGCGCCGTGCTGGCGAAGACGGCGGTGCCGGCGGCGAAGCTCGGGATGCTCATCCACGGTGCGGTGTCGCGCGACATGCTGGAGCCGGCAACGGCGGCCTTCGTCCATCGCGCCTCCGGTCTGCCGGCGCAAATGCAGATCCTCGACGTGTCGAACGCGTGTCTCGGTTTCCTGAACTCCTGCACGCTCGTCGGCGGCATGATCGAGTCGGGCCAGATCGAGGCCGGCATCGTCGTCTGCGGCGAGAACGGCGGCCCGCTCGTCGAGGAGACGATCCGGCGGCTGTGCACGAGCGAGCTCGACCGGCAGCAGATCAAGCCGTTCTTCGCCAACCTCACGATCGGCTCGGGCGCGGTGGCGGCGGTGCTGTGCCGGCGCGAGCTCGCGCCGGCGGGCGCGCCACGGCTGCTCGGCGGCGTGGTGCGCGCGGCGAGCGAATACAGCTCGCTCTGCATGGGCGACCGCGCCGAGGGCGATGCGCTGGCGATGCAGACGGACTCCGAGCAGCTGCTCGTGGCCGGCGTCGAGACGGCGCGGCGCACGTGGGAGGACCTCGGGCGCGAGTTCGGCTACGCCGACAAGGATTTCGACCGGTTCGTGTGCCACCAAGTTGGCGTCGCGCACCGGCGGAAGTTGTACGAGACGCTCGGGCTCGATCCGGCGAAGGATTTCTCGACGTTCGAGACGATGGGCAACACCGGCTCCGTCGCGCTGCCGCTCACGCTGTGGCAGGCGCGCGAGACCGGTTTCATCAAGGCCGGCCAACGTGTCGGCCTGCTGGGCATCGGCAGCGGAATCAACTGCGTGATGCTCGTGCTGGAGTGCTGAACATGGAAAACTGGCGCAGCGAGTATCCCTTCGAATCGCACCACCTCGACGTCGGCGACGGCGTGCGGATGCACTACTTGGACGAGGGCCCGCGCAGCGACGAGGCCGTGATCATGCTCCACGGCAACCCGACGTGGTCGTTCTATTTCCGCAGCGTCGTGCTCGCCCTGCGCGGCCGCATGCGCTGCATCGTGCCGGACCACGTGGGCATGGGCCTCTCGGACAAGCCGGCGAAGTACCCGTACCAGCTCGCGCGCCGCATCGGCGACGTGCAGAAGCTCATCGCGCACCTCGGGCTGAAGCGCATCCACCTCGTGGTGCACGACTGGGGCGGCGCCATCGGCATGGGCGTGGCGACGCGCGCGGCCGACGCCACCGGGCGGATCGTGATCCTCAACACCGCGGCGTTCCCCGACGAGAACATCCCCGGGCGCATCTCCGTGTGCCGCTGGCCGGTGATCGGCTCGCTGCTGGTGCGCGGGTTCAACGGTTTCGCCGGTCCGGCGGTGTCGATGGCGGTGACCAGGCCGCTGCCTCCCGCGGTGCGCGAGGGGTTTCTCGCGCCGTACCGCAGCTGGTCGGACCGGGTGGCCGTGCACCAGTTTGTTCGCGACATCCCGATGGAGCCCGAGCACCCGACGTTGCCGCTGCTCCATCAGATCGGCGTCGACCTGGCATGGTTGAAGGCGAAGCCGGTGTTGATCGGGTGGGGCGGCAAGGACTTCTGCTTCAACGACCACTTCTTCGAGCGTTGGAAGCAGTTCTTCCCGCAGGCCGAGACGGAGTACCACGCCGACGCCGGCCACTACGTGCTCGAGGACGCCCGCGACCAGCTCGTGCCGCGCATCGCGGAGTTCCTGCAGCGATAGGGCGGCCGGTTGGCGACTTCGTTGGTGGCGAAACGCGTGGACGTTTCGAGGCGCGCGGGGCCGGAGGCGAAGGTCCCACGACCTTCGCTACGTGGAACAGCGACCGCACGACTATTCTCGCGCGGTCAGGTCAGACCGCGGGTTCCTGCTCGGGGAGGCGGCCGTAGAGCTCGCCGATCTCAAGCAGATAGGCGGCGCTCCGGTGCTCAAGGTTCTCGATCTGGGCGGAGTTGTAGCGCCACTCCCAGTTGCCGTCGGGCACACCGGGGGTGTTGAAGCGCGCGGAACTGTCGAGGTTGAGCAGGTCCTGGAGCGGGACGACCGCAAGACGGCAGGGCGAGGCGTAGGCCGCGCGGATGAAGTCCCACTGGATCTCGGTGCCACTGATGCGGAAATAGCGGCGCACATGGTCGCGGGTCAGCTCGTCGACCGAGCCATACCAGCCGCGAGTGGTGTCGTTGTCGTGCGTACCAGGGTACAGGACGCAGTTCGGCACGTGGTTGTGCGGCAGGTAGAGGTTCCGGGCGTCGCCGCCGAACGCGAACTGCGAGATGGCCATGCCGGGCAATCCGGTGGCGTCGCGCAGGGCGGCGACCTCGGGAGTGAGCACGCCGAGGTCCTCGGCGATGATCTTCGCCTCGGGGAAGGCCGCGCGCACCGCGCGGAAGAAGTCGAGCCCCGGACCGGGTTCCCACGACCCGCGGCGGGCGTTGGGCGAACCGGCCGGCACGGCCCAGTAGCTCTCGAACCCGCGGAAGTGGTCGATGCGGACGACGTCGCAGAGATCGAAGGTGGCCGCGAGGCGGCGCAACCACCACGCGTAGCCGGTCTGGCGATGCACCGGCCAGTCGTAGAGCGGGTTGCCCCAGAGCTGGCCGTCGGCGGAGAAGTAGTCGGGCGGGACGCCGGCGACGAAGGTCGGGCGCCGGTCGACGGGATCGAGGAGGAACAGATCGGGGTTCGCCCAGACATCGGCGCTGTCCTGCGCGACGAAGATCGGCACGTCGCCGATGATCCGAATCCCGAGCGTGTCCGCGTTGGCGCGGAGTTGGCGCCACTGGCCGAAGAAGAGGTATTGGAGGAACTGGTGCGCGAAGATCCGGGCGGAGAGCTTGCGGCGCAGCGGGGATTTCGCGGCTTTCTCGAAGTCGCGTTGTTCGGCCGGCCATTCCCACCAAGGACGACCCGCGAAGTGGTCCTTGAGGGCGAGGAAGTAGGCGTAGCTGTCGAGCCAGTCGCAATGGGAGGCGCAGAACTCCTGGAAATCGCCGTAGGGCAATGCGACGGGATTTTTCTGGAAGCGTTCGGCGGCGGCGAAGAGCACGGGCCATTTGTGCGTCCAGATCGCGCCGAAATCGACCCGGGCTGAATTGAGCGCGGCGAGCTGGGCGAGCTCGCGTGGTTCGAGCAGACCGGCGGCGACCAACGGTTCGAGGTCGATCAGGTACGGGTTGCCGGCAAAGGCGGAGAAGGCCTGGTAGGGCGAGTTGCCGTAGCCGGTCGCGCCGAGCGGGCAGGTTTGCCAGTAGGTGAAACCGGCGCGGGCGAGGAACTCGAGAAACCGGGTGGCGTGGCCATCGAGAGTGCCGATGCCGTGCGGGCCCGGGAACGAGGTGGGGTGAAGCAGGACGCCGGCGGCCCGGTGATCGAGCCAGTTGAAAAGCGGAGCGGTGGAAGAGCTCATGCGCGGCGGGAAGAATGCACGGATACAGCGGCGGGGGAAGGCCCGATTCAGCACCAACAATCTGTCCGCCACCGATTAGACATAATGCCTATTGTGCGAAGTACCCATGAAAGCCCGTTTTCCTCAAAAACTCGCCCGTAAAGTGAAAGCCGCTGCACGCCAACGGCTTCCGAAGCAAACCGCGGGCGGACCGCGCCGAATTGGTAAACAAAGCCGCAAGGATGGCACGGAAACCGAACTTCCCCCAGGCGAACCCGTCGCCCGGACGTTCACCGTGTCGGTGATTTCCGCCGAAACCATCGCCGCCGGTTTCCCGTTCGGGATTCGGATCAACGTCGACGCGACAACCGCGGCCCGCGCCGCCGGAGAGGCATCCGACCAAGTCCGCCGCCTCTGCAACGCCGTCCGCGAGGAAATCCTCGTCGCCGCTTCCCGCGCACTCCGCGCGGGCTGACGCCATACCGCCCCGGGCTCGACGCCCGGGGCGTTCCTTTTCGCAAACCCATCACCATGCCGAGAACTGCCGCCGAGTCCGCCGGGCTTCGCCGCGTCCCCATCGTCTTCGCGAAAGACGTCGCCGACGCCGCCGGAGTCTCCCCGAAAACCGTTTATCGCTGGTTGGCGCGCTACCGCGCGAACCCGAAAGACGCGCGCGGCCTCCCCCATCTCGTCCGCCTCGGGCCGCCATGGCGCATCCCGGCGCCCGCCGCTGAGGCATTGCTCGGCACCTCTGCCACCGCCTGACCATGTCCGAAACCTTTGCCGAACTCCTCGCAGAGCTGGAAAGCCACCGCTTGGAAGTCGCCCTTGTCCCCGCCCGTCACCCGCGCCATGAAATGCACTTCGTGCGCGTGGTGATCGGGCAAAACCCGCCCTGGTATCGCCGCATCTGCGCCGCGAACCCGTCATCCCGGCGCCGCGCCAAGACCGCGCCAGATACTCGAGTACGCCGCGCCAACGTGCTTGCCGTCCTCGGCTCGCTCGCCGCCGGCAAACCGACCCGCAGCCGCTACGTTTCCGCGCTCAAACAGGAGGCCGCACGGCGCGAGTCATGCCCGTTCTGAAAGACTTCCCCGAAGAAGGCGCGCCGATCCTCAACGTTGCGCGCGCCTTCCGCTTCTCCGACGAACCCGCGCCGGAAGCGCCGCGCCAGATCGCGCCCCCGGCGCAATCCCTCGGCCTCGGCTTCCTGCTGACGACTTCCGGCGGGCTCGCCCCCGAGACCGGCGACGCCACCGGGGCCGCCGAGTTTCTCGGCACCGATGGCGAACTTACCGCCGCCATCGAAGCCGCGAAGGCGTGGCAGATCGACTGCCCGGTTGACGAGCTGGAAGACGTCACCCGCCGACTTCGCGCCCTGCGCCGCCGGCAGGCCGAATTGGCAGCCGAGGCCGACTTTCTCGCCAACGGCACCGTGCGCGAAGGCGAGTTTATCCGCCACAGCCGCAACCGCGCCGGTGAGGTCATGCCAGCCGACAAGTACCGCGAGCTAGCCGACGGCGAGGCGGAGCGCGCTACGCAGACCGTCAACCTCGCGCTCTCGCTCACCTCGGCCGGCGTGGAGGCGTTCGACCGCAAGGGGCCGCGCTGGTCCATCGTCGACCCCGACCCCGAGCACGAGACACGCAAGGACCTCCCCCGCGTCCGCCGGCAAAACGTCTTCCCGACCGTCGCCGCCGGCCGTCGCGCCCCGATGATTAAACACCTGGAGGCGCACGCCACCCGACACCCCGAGCTGGAAATGGTCACCCTGACAAACGGCCCCCGTTTCATCGTCTGGGGACATCGCCCGGGGGCGTTTCGCGATGAAATCGGGGCGTTTCACGGGCGCATTTCCCGCCTGAACGACTCCCGCTTGTTCCGCCTCTGCGGCTACTGCTTCGACTTCCGGGCAACGGAGTTCGGCACGGTCCGCGACCTCGGCGACATTTGCCCGTTTCCCCGCGAGGAAGGCACCGAAAACGGGGTGCCGGCGTTCTCGGTCCATATCCACGCCCACCTGTTGGGGCGTTTCAAACGCCCCGTTTCCCCCCTTCGCCGCCGCCGCTTTATGCGGGTTTTCTGGCGTTACTGGGGGGCGTTTTGGGACATGGGGCACCGTCTCGACAAGATCCGCGAGGCGTGCAAATACCCGACCAAGCCCGGAGACCTCGACGCCCTCCGCCCGGCCCAGCTCGCCCAATACTCCGCCGAGACCAAGGGCATGAAGATCGTGCAGCCGCTCGGCGAACTCGCCGAGGCCCGGCGCGGCCGGCGCGAGTTCGCGCTGACCGGCCGCCGCTGGCGCACGAACGATGGCAAGTTGGAACTCCGTTTTCGCCCGTGCTGGAACGCGAAAGGCCAGCGCGATCTTCGCGCCGCCAGCCGCAAGGCAGTCGAACGCGAGCGCGAGCGCCGCGCCGGCCTCTTCCGCTACCTCGTCGCCGCCGGTTTGGGTAACGCCGCCGCCGAAATCCGTCTTGCCCGCCGCACCGTGGCAAACGCCCGGCGTTTGGGCGTTTCCATCGGGGCGTTTATCGTGGCATGGGCCGTTTTCGGACAAATGGGCCGCGATTGGCTCGCCGAGCCATGCTTGGCGTTTGCCTGCGCCCTCGCCGATGAAACGCACGTTTGCCGCTTGGCCACTGCCGCCGAGGCATGGGGCGTTTTCCCTCAAACACTAGAGGAGGCAGCCGCAAACGCCCTCTCGCGCTTTGAAACGCCCCTTTGCTGGCCTGAAACGCCCGCCGAAAGGATCATGAAGGCCAAGCAGAAGGCTAAGGCCAACCGCGGACCACGGAAGGAACTACGGAACCGCGTCATCGCCCGC
>ENA-UPSM01003066-UPSM01003066.1-activated-sludge-metagenome-genome-assembly--contig:-NODE-3066-length-19355-cov-8.511140_pt1 | contig 19355 bp, 18 predicted proteins | sample MGYA00238181_ERZ773283 | MGnify/ENA primary metagenome ERZ773283 (study PRJEB29023, sample SAMN05720199) | activated sludge metagenome | isolation source: Anaerobic digester | place: Japan...
CCCCTTTTTTGCGCCTCGTCGGCTTCTTTTTCGAATCCTTCGCCGAAGGGCCTCCTTCCGGAGCCTCCGTCGAAAGGGGGCGTTTCAGGGCCTCTACCGAAGACTTTACCTCTGGAAAGGACTCCGCGACGACCGCCGGGGGGACTTCCGGGAATCCCTCCCCCCGATCGCCCATCGGGAGGCCTTCCGGGGCCCGGGGCACCTCGGGAGCTTCCGAGATCCCTTCCCCTTTTTTGCGCCTCGTCGGCTTCTTTTTCGAATCCTTCGCCGAAGGGCCTCCCCCTGGGACGTCAACCGGGGCCTTCTCTTCCGGAGCCTCGGCCGACGCTTTTCCCGTCGTGGCCCCACCTTTTGTCTTCTTTTTGGCAAACTTGGGGGAGTCCTTTGGCTCGGATGCCGCACGCCGGGGTTCTTCCGGAGCCGGGGAGGGCGGGACGGGCTCCGGCCCTACTCCTTTCGCCACTGGCGCCAGGGACCGAGGGGCCTTCGTTGCCCCGGCGGCCCTACGAAGCGGCGCGTCATGAAGCGGCGTCCCCTCCGCCGCCAATGGGGCCTCTTTTCCTCTAGGTTTTTTCACGCTGAAGTTCCCCCCCCTTTCACTTTGAGCCGACGCTCCAATTCCGTAAGCCGGCGCATGTCGGTGCCATCCGCCTCGTTGCCCCGGAAGCGTTGCTTCAGTTCCATGACCTCCCGGAGCCACAGGCGCCGCTCCAGGGTGTCTCGTACCACCTGCCAAGGATGGTCCACCCCTTGGAGGGCGGCACACTGAGCCCCTCCCTGGGCCAGTAAAGCCAAGGGCTTTAGGTCCCCCATCCTGTGCCACCGATCCTCCAACTCCTCCGGCAAGTCCCCCTGGAGAAGCCCCGCCGCCACGTGGCGGGCCACCTCCGAGGCCAGCAGGGGAAGGACCGCCTCCGGGCTCGCCGCTCGGCGAAGATCTCCGTCGGTCCACAACAAATATACCAGCGCCCCTTCCATGGGATCGAGCTCCCCTTCTTTTTTCTCGGGAACTTCCCCCCGGTCTCGCCCCCGTAGGGAGGGCCCCCTTTCGGGGTTTCCCCGTTCTTGGCGGCTCTCCGCCAGGTGCCGCAAGACTTCATGGGCATCCACGCGAAACGCCGCCGCCAGCAGAGGGACATGGGGAGCCACCTCCACCGGAGAGAGAGGAGCCAGGGCCGCCTCGATTTCCTTGAGGGCCGTCCCTCGCAGGGCGGGGTCCTCCAGATGCCTTCGGCGCAACGCCAGGTGACACGCCACCAGCGGCAGGGCGTTTTCCAAGGCCCGGGAAAAGATCACCGCACCTCCTTCCGCCGACAGGAGGTCATCGGGATCCTTCCCCTCGGGAAGCATCACCACCCGCACGTCCAACCCCCGGTGCGCCAGGACGTACATCCCCCGTAGCGCCGCCTCTTGCCCCGCGCTGTCGCTATCGTAGCAGATGAAACATCGGGGAGCGAAGCGGAGCAGAAGCTCGGCCTGTTCCTCCGTGAGCGCCGTGCCTAGGGAGGCCACGGCCTCAGGGAAGCCCGCCCCCTGGAGGCGCAGTGCGTCCATGTAGCCCTCCACCAGGACGGAACGTCCCTTTTCTCGTATGGCACGCTTCGCTACGGAAAGCAAATAGAGCGTCTCTCTCTTGCGGAAAAGCTCTCCCTCGGGGCTGTTGACGTACTTGGCCCCTTCTCCGTCCACCAGGCGTCCCCCGAAGGCCACGAGGCGCCCCGATACATCGCGGATGGGAAAGGTGATCCGCCCTCGAAATCGGTCGTAGGTCCCCCGCTCCCCCGACACCAGAAGTCCCGCCCGTTCCGCCTCTCGCGGCTCCACCCCTCGATCCCGCAGCCTCTTCCCCAGGGCATCCCAAGACGGAAGGGCCCATCCCAAACCAAAGGTGTCCCAGGCTTCTCGGGAAAGTTGGCGCCGTTTCAGGTAGTTTCGCGGTCCCTCCCCCCCCGCTCCCCGGAGGTTTTCCAGGAAAAACTCCTGGGCCACCGCCAGGGCGTCCCCTCCCCGGGGCCCTTTCCCGGAGCGCTCCGGAAGGGACACCCCCGCTCGCTGGGCCAAGAGCCGTCGGGCCTCGGCAAAATCCACCCCCTCCTGGGCCATGAAGAAAGAAAAAACGTCTCCTCCGGCGCCGCAACCGAAACAATGGTAGCTCTGCCGCTCCGGGGACACGTAAAAAGAGGGGGTTTTCTCGCTGTGGAAGGGGCAAAGACCTTGATACTGCCGCCCCACCCTCCGAAGCACCACGTAATCCCCCACCAACTCCACGATGTCAAGCCGCTCCTTGATCTGCCGGACGACATCCATATCCATGGGGGATCTTCGCTCCTCTCGTCGCTCCTAGGCCACCCATCTTGAGGGAAAAGGCCAGCACAGAACGGGGGAAAGGTCCGCACCCCTTCCCCCGTTCCTCGCTTCGCCGCACGCGCCCCCAGGTGCATCACGACGGGCCTGAGGTTTCACCGTTCCGGAAGACCTTTCCGTCCCGTTCCCTTTTCAGGAGGGGCGGATTGCTCCGGGGTTTTTGCTTTATTCTTTAAGAGAACAGCGGGGCCAACACCAGGGCCACCACGGACATCAGTTTGATGAGGATATTCAGGCTAGGGCCTGCGGTGTCCTTGAAGGGGTCTCCCACGGTGTCTCCCGTCACGGCGGCGGAGTGGGCCGGGGATCGTTTACCGCCAAGGTTTCCTTCTTCGATGAACTTTTTCGCATTATCCCAGGCGCCCCCCGCATTGGCCATGAAGATGGCCAACATGACCCCCGTGATGATGGATCCCGCCAGGAGCCCCCCTAGGGCGTGAGCCCCCAGGCCCAAACCCACCACCACGGGGGCCAGCACGGCCAACAGGCCGGGGATTACCATCTCTCGCAGGGCCGCCCCGGTGGAGATGTCCACACATCGCTCGTACTCCGGCCGGGCCGTGCCCTCCATGATGCCCGGAATGGTCCGGAACTGGCGCCGCACCTCGTCGATCATGGCCTTGGCGGCCCGCCCCACGGCCTGAATGGCCAAGGCGGAGAACAGGAAGGGAAGCATACCGCCGATGAAGAGCCCCACCATGACGTGGGGATCTTTGAGGTCGATGGCGTTGAGCTTCACTGCGGCGGCGTAGGCCACAAAAAGCGCTAGGGCCGTGAGGGCCGCCGATCCGATGGCCAGCCCCTTGCCGATGGCGGCGGTGGTGTTGCCCACGGAATCCAGCTTGTCGGTGATCTTGCGCACCTCCGGCGGCAGGTGGCTCATCTCGGCGATGCCCCCGGCGTTGTCCGCGATGGGACCATAGGCGTCCACGGAGAGGGTCATCCCCGTGGTGGCAAGCATCCCCACGGCCGCCACGGCGATGCCGAAGATGCCGCCAAACTGGTATCCCAGAAGGGTGGCGCCGCAGATGAGCAACACGGGGATCGCCGTGGACTTCATGCCCACCCCGATGCCCGACAGTATATTCGTGGCGGCCCCGGTGGTGGATGCGTTGGCAATTTCTTTCACCGAAGAGAAGCTCGAGGAGGTATAGACCTCGGTGATGTACCCGATGAGCACTCCGGACACGACCCCGCCCATGACGGCGTAAAATAGGGTCACGTCGCCGTCAAAGACGTTTATGGTAAGGAAATAGGTCCCCACGATCATGAAAAATCCCGTGCTAATGATGCCCATTCGCAGGGCCAGCTGAGGGTCTCCTCCCTCTTTCACCTTGACGAAGAACGTCCCCAGCAACGAGGCCAGGATGCCCAGGGCGGAAAGGAGAAGAGAATAGGCGATGCCCTTGGTCCCCGCCACGGTGAGCCCCACCGCCATGGCGGCGATGACGGCGTTGACGTAGGATTCGAAGAGATCCGCCCCCATGCCCGCGATGTCTCCCACGTTGTCTCCCACGTTGTCCGCGATGACCGCCGGGTTCCGGGGGTCATCTTCGGGAATCCCCGCCTCCACCTTGCCCACCAGGTCCGCCCCCACGTCCGCCGCCTTGGTGTAAATCCCGCCGCCCACGCGGGCGAAGAGGGCGATGGAGCTGGCGCCGAAGCCGAAGCCCGTGATGATGTTGGGGTCAGGGAAGAGGTAGTAGGTCACCACGATGCCCAGGAGTCCCACCCCCACCACCGTCATGCCCATGACGGTGCCACCGGTGAAGGCCACCCGCAAGGCGGGGTTCATGCCTTGGATGGCGGAAAAAGCCGTCTTCGCGTTGGCCTTGGTGGCCACTTTCATGCCCACGAACCCCGAAAGAGCGCTGCAAAGGGCCCCGAACACAAAAGACACCGCCGAGGCCACCCCAATTTGCCAGAAAAGCAACACTCCCACCACGGCCACGAAGGGAGCCAGCCAGCGGTATTCCCGGAACAAAAAGGCCATGGCACCGCTCTGAATGATGGACGACAGCTCCCTCACCTTTTCGTGCCCCACTTCCACCGCATTGATACGTCCTGCGGCGAATACCGCGTACGCCAAGGCGAGAATGCTGGCCCCCGCTGTGATGCCCATGATCTCCATACCCATCCGCACACAACCTCCTCAGGCAAAAAGCCGAAATAGGGCGCCCACGCCCCCCGAACCCCTTTCATTATAGGCGCTTCAGACCTTTGAGACAACGGGGCAACGGTTCTCCTGGGGCAGCGCCCCAGTCCTTAAGGGGAAAAAAGGCTACAAAACTGCCTTCCACCTCCCCTTTCCCGCCCGTTCCCCCAAAACCCCCCAGAGGAGGTCGCATTCGCTGTGGACGTACCAAGGGCAAGCGGTTTTTTCCATCAGCAGCTCTATCACCATCATCCCCGACGGTAGGATATCCGCCCGGGCTTCGGGCATTCCCCGAACCCGGCGCCGACCCTCCAGGGACAGCCCCGTCAGGCGCCTTCGCAACGATCGCAGCTCTTCCAGGGAAATTATCCGGCCATGTATCGCCGCAGGGCGATAGGATCCCACCGCTACTTCCCCCAGGATCATCGCCACCGTGGAGGAAGTTCCCCCCACTCCCACCAGGGGTGACAGGTCATTCCACAGGGCCCCCTCCAACACGGCCCCCACGTGGGACCGCAGAAGCCCTTCGTCTTCGGCGAATTGCCCCGTCATGCGCACGGCCCCCAGGGGAAAAGACTCTCCCTTCCCCTCCGAGCACACCTCCAGGCTGCCTCCCCCCAGGTCGAACACCCCTCGGGCCTCGGGAAGGGCCATGCGGGCCCCCAGGAAAGCGTAGTGTCCCTCCTCGCTCCCGGAGAGGATCCTAAAAGGGCCTCCGGCGGCGGCCTCCAGGGCCTTCAGCACCTCGGAGGCATGACAGGCGTCTCTAAGGGATTCCGTGGCAAAACAGACCCTTCGGTCCCCGGAAACCCCCCACCGATCCAATAGTCGTCGGGCCTCCCGCACCTCCGACGCCGTGCGCTCGACGGCCTCAGGGAGCAACGCCCTCCCCCTCTTTGCATCCCACCCCTGGGTCAGGCGCGTGATCTCTGATGACGAGGCCGCGTACCGTAAAACTCCGTCCCGGCGCTCCACCACCAGCGTCCGTACGGAGTTAGACCCCACATCAAGGGCCCCGAACCTCTCCCCGGAAAGCTCATCCATCGTTTTCGCCCCTCCCCGCGATACATCCCTGCGGAGCATCGCATCGGAGCCGGGGAAATTTTTCCGCCAACCAGGAGGCTCCGGGGTGGTCGGGCCAGACCATCCAACTGGCCAACTGGAGGTGGAGGCACTTCACCCTCGGCGTCTCGGTGGGGACGATCCCCCCCGGCCCCGTGCCCTCAAGGGCCCGCCAGAAGCCCGGGCGACGGCGATACAAAAACCGCATCGTCGAAGGGCTTAAGCACGCCAAGCGCCACCGGGCGTGACGCCGGGCGTACTCCCTCCATTCCTTAGCCCAGGGCTTGAGGTGGTCTTCCAGACTCCGCACCCCCCCCCGTTCTTCCTCCCGGGCACAGGCCTCCCGCAGAAAGGGGCATACCAACCACCAATTGGTGGGAAAGGGTCTTCCCCGGCGCAGAGGGGCGCACCCTATCACCTGCGGCACGCCGAAGGCACAGCGACAGGAGATCCCTAAGACGAGATCCCCATCGAAACCCTCTCCTCCCAGAAGGCGAAGGGCCTCCCCGTCTCCTTCCCTCCAGGGGCCAAAAAAAGGCCGGAAGAGCCCCCAGCGGTGAAAGTTCTCCGGAGTCATCGCGCCACCTTCGGGCCCTCGCCCTGGCAAAAAAGACCCCGCCCCCGCCAGTGCCCCCCCCCCCCAAACTCCGACGATCAGAGGGCTATGGCCAGACCTTTTCATCCCCCAGTCGTGCGATGCTTCCCGCCACCCTTTCCCTTCATCTTATTGTTAAGCTCTGCATGTTTTTCGTCGCTCACTTTAAGGAAAGAGGTGAGTCGTTTTTCGAAGTCCTCCGGCGAAGAGCGCGGCGCCGGGCGGCTTTCCCGAGGTTTTAGGGCCTTTATGGAAAGGTCTATGCGCCCTCGCTCGTCGATCTTTATCACCCGGGCGGTGATGACCTGCCCCAGCTCCAGCACGTCCTCGACCTTCTTGATGAAGCTGTGGGAGAGCTCGGAGATGTGAATCATCGCCTTCTGTCCCGTCGAGGTAAGCCTCACAAAAGCCCCATAGGGGGCGATGTGCTCCACTGTTCCCGTGACATCGTCTCCCACCTTCACCGGAACAACAGAAGTTTCTCGTTCTTCTACCATGCGCGCTTCAGCCTCCAACCCAAGATGGGCGCCCCCCAGGGCGCCGGTGATGCCCCTTCATCGCGTCTTCGCCTCAGGTTAACTGCGCGCCGAGAAACCACCCCCACCACGATCTTTTTTGATCCACTGCCAGGCAAGTCCCTGGCCGCTCCCCTGAAAACGCCGCACTAGCACCAAAAGCCCCCCCATCGGCACGCCCCCCTCGGGGCGCAGCCATAGGAGCAATTCCCCGCTACCCTTGTCTAGGACGCTACGCTGTACCGACTTTTGTACCACCGCCTCGAAGATGGCCAACACGGCCCCGTCCACCGGCAGCTTCCTTCCTCGAAGGAAGCGCGCTCCGTTGCGCCGACGCTGGGGGATGCGATCCAGAAGGGTTTTGCTCCCCCGGCGCACCGTCCAAGGATTCCAAGTTTCCCACGCCGCCCGGCGCACCCCCTCCGAGGGAACCAAAAGGGGCACCCCCACCACCGAAGGGGAGAAGGGTCCCACCTTCTCGCCGTGCACGGGCACCGAACCTCCCAAAGGAACGCCAAAAACCTCGCCGCCGCGCCCGGAGCCTTTTCCGTAGGCCCGGGCCCCCAGGACCCGGACCTCCCGATCCAGGGTATGCCACACGAGGGCCCTGCGGGGCATGGCATGAATGAATTCCCTCCTCTCCGGAGGGAAAAAGGATCCCCGTACCTGGGCCCGACCGAAGAAAAGGCGTTTTAACACCTCCCGCACCCGATCCAGCGTCTCTCCCACTACCCCCGGGCCTCCTCGTCGATGGCCTGAAGGGCCTTGACAATGCGCCCAAAGGGCTCTTTCACGTCCATGGTCTCCGCCGCCCTCCCCAGAAGGGCCACCAGATCCCCCACCCGGGGGAGGTCCTCCCGGGTCACATCCAGACGAAGAGGAGCCGCCAGCTCGGAAAGCTGCACGAGAAAGGTCGTTTCGTCGCCAAAGGGGCGCACCTCGCCGGCGAAATCCAAAGGATCATGGGAACTTTCCTGCAGGAGCACCGCCGGGACGCCCCCGAGAGATCGCAGAGGTCTCAGCAGCTCCCTGGCGGAGCAGATCCAAAGTCCCGGAGGAAACTCCACCGCCGCCAGGAGGTTGGTGAGGATGATCTCCTCCCGGAGGTAGACCTCCAGCGCCCCCCCGTAAAGCACACGCTCTAGCCGGGAAGGAGAGATGGGGTCGGAGTAGCGAAAGTCTTTGGGGATCCCCCGAAAATCCGTCACCAGGGCGGCCCCCCGGAAAACATCCCGGGCGTCGTCCACCCAGAGATAGCCCAAAGAATCCCCTCGCCCCCCCCCGGAAGACCGATCCGTCTTTTTTGATCCCAGGCCGCTCATGCGTAAAAGTCCAATCCCTTCCGGGAGGGGGACGCCTTGGAGCCCTCCTCAGGATCCTCCTCGATTTCTTCCGGTGAAGGGCCCGTCGGGGATCTCTTTCGGCGACGCCGCTCCCCCGTGGATTCTTCTCGGCGGCCCGTCACCCGGTTTTCCGCCCCCGCCTCTTGCCCCTCCTGGACTCGCTGGTCCCGCGCCTGGGACTCCTGCGCCATTTCTCCCTGCTGGGCCGCCTGGGCCGCCGCCGCCGCCGGATCCCGGGGCTGTTGGGTGGCGTTTTGCTCCGCCCGCCACACGGAAAGCTGCATTTCCACGGGGCGAATCATGCCCCTCCCCCCTTTTATCTATACCCCCCGTCTACTGGAAGGGGCGCGGCTTTACTTCTCCGTCGATGTACATGAAAGAGATGAAGTCCATCTTGTCTCGCACCAGATAGGTGACCCCCCGAATCGTCACCGCCACCCCCGGGTAGACGCTCCGGTGAACCGACACCCGCCCCTCGGTGCGATTCCGATCCATGTCAACCTCGAGCGCGGCGAGCTTGTCCTTGATGACGCCCAGCTGGGCCTGGAGCTGGAACTGGGCCCGGGTCAACTTGAGGAGGACTTCCCGTTTCTGGTCGTCCAGCCTCCCCAGGGCCTCGATTTTTTTCAGATATCCGACGTTGGAGACGATCTCCCCCAGCTTGCCCTCCAGCTCCTTCTGATTCTGTTGGAGTTGGCTCTTTTCCTCCAAGATCTCCGGGGGAATTCCCACCACCACTTCGGTCCTGGTGCCCATTTCGTTTCCCAGGACTTCGCACCGGATCTCGCACCCCGCTTGGATCTTTCCCCCTACGATGATGCCCTTTTTCCCCGTGATGGTGTTCACCGTGCCCCGGGCTCCCACGTCGCTGTGCATGATGACGTCGGCCACCACCAGATCTCGGCCGCAACGAACCCAGGCCTGGTCGACATAGGTCGCCGAGAGGTTCCCTTTCACCTGCACCCGGGCCTTCCCCATGCCCCGGAGCCCTCCCCGCACGACCATGTCCCCTTCGCAGGCCACCGTGGCGCCTTCCACCACGCCCCCCACGGTGATGCCCCCTCCGGCGGACACCTCAAAGCCCTCGCGGATGGTCCCTTTGACCACCACATCCCCCACGAACTGGATGTTTCCCGTACCGTAGTCCACGTCCCCGGACACCTCGAAGACCGGCAGCACGCAGACCCGGTTGTCCTTTATCTTCACGCAACCGTCGATGACGGAAAAAAGGTGAAGCCCATCGTCGGAGATGACGGTGTTCGTGCCTGCGGGGATGTTTTTGTCCTTGGCCAGGCGGGCCTTGAGCGTCTTACCAAAGACGCTCGTGCCGTCCTGGGAGATCACGGCGGGCTTTTTTTCTAAAAGCTCCTGCCCCTTGATCACGTTCACCACCGTACCCAGGTCTTTCATGTCCACCCGGGAGTCGTCGACGGCCTTGGGGCGCGCGGGCTCCAGGTCCACCTTGAAGATGAACTCCGCATCCTTGCCGTCCACAGGAGCCACTCCCCGGGCCACCCCGACCCACTCCCCGGCCCGCCGATCTTCGATGGTCTTCCGAAGGGCCCCTTCGTCTATCCCGAAAGAAACCCCCTTACGCCCCATCTCGGCCTTACAGGCCTCCACCGTGGGCCAAGGCTTTCCCAGGGGCTCTGTGATGCGGAGCTCCGCCTTCAACCCGTCGTCACTCGGTCTCACTTCTATCATGGCGGGACGGTCGAGGTCGTCGCGACGATCGGCGATGCGCACGGGGTCCTGGGGCTTTTCGTTCACCGCCCGCAGCACCGCTTCGGCGTCATAGTCCTGAATGTCTCGGGAGCGGATGTATGCGAGGACCTCCGCGAGTACCACTTCCTTAGCGGTCCCTTCCACCGCGAGGAAGACCCCTTCCGGTTTGACCACCAGACGGAACGGCCGATTACTTCGCATACCTACGCCTCCTTTTCGCGCGCGACACGAAAGATTTCCCTCTTCCGCAAAGCCCTCCGAAACCCCGAGGTCAAAGAAAGGCTAGATCGTTCCCTCTTTACGGAGCTCGAAACTAAGGCCACGGCGCGGACCCCTCCTAGCGGAGCAAGGCCCGCAGGGTGGCGATGGATTTTCCGTGGATCTGAGACACCCGGGACTCCGTGATCCCCAGAACCAAGCCAATTTCTTTCAGCGTCAGCCCGTCCCCGTAATAGAGTGAAAGCACTAACTGTTCCCGCTCTTCCAGAGATCGCACCATGGCCATTACCCGGTCCACGTCCTCCCGGTGCTCCACCACTTCGCTGGGCAAGGGGGCATCGTCCGCCAACATGGCGCTACGGTCCAGCTCCCCATCGTCGAAGGGCACCGTTTCGTCCAGGGACGCCATGTAGCTCCTCCCCGCCACTTCCAGGATCTCCCGGAAGGCCCCTTCGTCCACTCCCATCTCCGCCATGAGGGCCCGGTCGTCCACGCGACGCCCGGCGGTGGCAAACTTCTCCAGGGCTCTCTCCAAGCGCTGGAGCTTTTCCCTCCCCGTACGAGAGATCCAATCGTACTTACGCAGCTCGTCCAAAATCGCCCCTCGGATGCGGGGTACGGCAAAGGTCTGAAAGGAAAAACCCCTCTCGGGTTCGAAGCGCTCCATGGCGTCCAGTAGCCCAAAGACCCCGAAGCTCAAGATGTCCTCGAAGTCCAGCCCTGGGGGGGGCGTCACTCCCATTCGGGAAGCCACATAGCGCACCAGAGGGAGGTAGCGGGTCACCAGGGTATCCCGCAGAGAAGCCCCTCGCTTATCTCGATACTCCTGCCACATAAGCCTCTCGGAATCCTGGATCACGTCACACCTCCTCATTTCAGGAGAAAATATACCATGGCAAAGGCCACCACGGCCATGGCCGCCACCAACACCCCCCCCTCCAGGAGGAGACGCAGGTCGTTTCGCCCGATGGAAAAGACGGGCGCTCGCCTAGGCACGTGGAGGCGCACCCGGTAAGGAGGAGGGATCTTCATCACACCGATCACGTCATCGGCGATGTCGAGGCGCACGAGATAATCCCCCGAAGGCAACAGAGCAATCCGGGATATGGGAAAGGCGGGCACCCGCCCCGTGCGGGCGCACAGGCGCCCCACGTACCTACCGAATCCCGCCACCCTGTCAAAATCGACTTCCACCATGTCGCCCAGCTTCAGCAGGCTAGCCGGTCTCCCCTGTACAGGATCAATGACGGGGGCGCAATAGATCTGCAAAGACGCGCCATCTTCCTCCGTCAGCGGGTCCTTGGGAGGGGGATCTCCCTCTTTCTTCTCTGGAGGGAAGATCTCCTCGAAGCGCCCCCGCTGGAAGCGCTCCGCCCGAACTTCTACCATAAAATCAACATGAAAGGCATCGGCCAACCCCTCCCGGAAGCGCGAGGCAAAGCCGTCCAGCTTTTCAGGCGAGGAAAAGAGGATGTTCAGCTCCGTGGGGCCCGTCAAGGGGGCGATGACCTGGTCTATTTTTCTTAAAAGAATCCGGTCTGGGGTAGAGGCCACGGCCAAAAGGGCCGATCGCACCGCCTCCCACCCCGCATCCACGGAAAAACTTTGCGGTAAATCCTGCCCCCCCACCCAGATGATCCGGTCCCGCACGGTCCCCGACCGTCCCTCGGCCACCAGGCAAAAGGCTCCCGCCGCCGTGCCTCGCTTCCGGCTAAAAAAGCGGCCCTTGATCGCCAAGTGGGTGGGCGCCAAAGATCCCAAGACCTGCCGGGCCTGGGCATCCTCCAATCCCAAGGTGGCTACGGCCCCCTCGATCTCCTCCCGGGTGCAGTGCAACAACGACATGAGCTCTTCCATGGAGGGGGGGAGAGCTCTCCCGTCCTCTGCTCCCTCTCCTTGAGAAGAGGGCCCTTCCGGGGAGAAAGATCAAGGGGGTGGGGCGCCACGTCCCCTTCCCGAGGGGAGGTCTCTTCAGCGTAGGTCATGCTCTCCTCCGGGCCCCCGACTAGAGCTCCTTGACTCCCACGCCCAGCACCTTTACGGAAAGATTCCACAAGGGAACGTTAAATTCGATGCTCCGCCCCTTGTTTCCCCCCGTGTCCTCGGCCACCAGGGGGACGTTGAAATGGGCCAACCACCTCTTGGTGGCCTCGATGTTCCGGGCCCCCACCGCGAGAAGGCCGCTGTCTTTCCCGGGGATATTAAACATTTGAGCCCCTCCGGCGATCTTGGCCTGGAGGTTTGACGGTAGCGCCCCCAGGGCCGAAAGTTCCTGCAGGAGGCGGGGAACAGCCGTATCGGCAAATTTGCCAGGCTTGAGCACGGCCCCCGCATCGCGGCTATCGGGGAGCATGATGTGGGCCATGCCCGCCACCTTGTTCCGGGGATCGTAAATCACCACCCCGATGCAGGATCCCAACCCCAGGGTGACGAGGAGTGAAGGCACCTTGACTGCCACGAGGTCGGCCATGCCGACGTGGATCGTCTGGGCCACGGTCACACCCCCAATTTCTGCAGGAGCGTTTCCAGAGAGCCGGGATCGGGTACCATGATGACGTTGCCATTCACTTCACATTCCACATCCTTCACCTGGAGAGAGGTCTTTACCAGAAGGGCCGTGTCCCCGATCACCCCGAAGATGGACGCCACGATATCCATGACGGAGCCCAGCATGTCGTGGGCCACCGCCGGCACCGAGGCAGGCATAACGTACCCCGTCAACATGGATATGGCGTTGAGAAAAGCCCCCAGGATAATGTTTCCCACCTCTCCCAGGGCGCTGTCGCGCATCTGGATCTGCAGCTCCGGATCCAAGGTGCTTATGTCCATGGCTATGAGGAGATTCGCCAACTCCTGGCCCGCCCCTTCGTCGATGACAAAGATCAGATTGCAGGGGAAATCCCCCTCGGCCCTGATCAGCACGGCGCACACCGGAGTCTCGGGAGAGCCGTACCTTCCCGCCAACTCGTAGATGGGGATAAGATCCGCCTCGGGCACCCCCATATCCACGGCTCGCCCCAAAAGCTGCGACAGGGCCGTAGCGGCGTTTCCCGTCCCGATGTTACCCACCTCGCGGACGGCATCCAGCTGAAGATTGGAAAAATCTCCCCACTCCATCTCCGATACGCTCCTCACCGGGAGTGGAGAGAGGCCACATCCAGGATGAGCGCCACGTTTCCGTCTCCCAGAATTGTCGCCCCCGCAATGCCCCGCACCTTGGCCAAGAGCTTGCCCAGGGGCTTGATGACGATTTCCTGCTGCCCCACCAGCTCGTCCACGATGAATCCCAGGCGGCTCCGACCGCTGCGTACCACCACCACGGGATACTCCCCCGCATCCCCGCGCTCCACGGAGGTGCCCAACACCGTTCCCAGATCTCGCAGGGAGAGGATTTCGCCCCGCACGTTGGTCACGGGGGTACCGTGGACATATTTTATGTCCTCTTTTCTCACCAGGAGCGTCTCCTCCACGTTCTCCAGGGAAATGGCATAGGTCTCTTCCCCCACGCGAATGAGCAAAGCCAGTACGATGGCCAGAGTGAGGGGGAGGCGGATCAGGACCCGTGTACCCTCTCCCACCCGGGATTCCACCAGGAACTGGCCGTTGAGGGATTCCACCTTGCTTTTCACTGCGTCCATGCCCACGCCCCGTCCCGAGAGGTCCGTCACCACCGATGCGGTGCTGAACCCCGGGAGAAAGGTGAGGCGAATGGCCTCCTCGTCGGTAAGGCCTTGGGCCTCTTCCCGAGTCATGATGCCCTTTTCCACCGCCTTGGCCCGGATCTTGGCCGGGTCGATCCCCTTGCCATCATCCCGGACTTCGATGATGACTCCGTTCCCCTCCTGGTAGGCGGCGATATGGATCGTCCCTTCCTTGGGTTTGCCGATCTTGACTCGATCTCCCGGGGCCTCGATGCCGTGGTCCAGGGAATTCCGGATCAGATGCACCATGGGGTCGCCAATCTCGTCGATGACGTTGCGGTCCAGCTCCGTCTCCTTGCCGTCGATGGCGAGGCGTACCTCCTTGCCCATACCCTTGCTCAGGTCTCGCACGAGCCGGGGAAACTTGTCGAAGACGAAAGACACGGGGACCATGCGAAGCTTGGTCACCAGCTCCTGGATTTCACCGGAAATCCTCCCCAACTGGGAGAGGGGCTCTTCGAAGGCCTTCAGCCGAGCCTCCATGGCCAGCCGTTCGATGCGGGCCCGGCCTATGACCAGCTCCCCCACCAGGTTCATGAGTTTGTCCAAACGGCCGATGTCCACCCGCACCGTGCGCCCCGTGCGCTTCATGGCGTCCACCGCCTGACTCTTCGCTCCCTTTCCTCCCACGGCAGGGCCGGGGACTGGCTCCTCTTCTCCCCCGGGCTCCTCCCCGTTGTCAGGGGCGATCTTTGTCTCATAGGAGGCATCGGCGGAAAGATCTTCGGCGGCGCCGGAGGATCCCCCAGGGGCCTTCGCCCGTTCCGGGGAAGCTTTGCCATCGAGGGCCGGGAAAAAGGCTTCCAGGGTCACGTCGCGGATCTCGCTGATGCGCCCCACGGCGTCGCGGATCTTCTCCGGAGTCTCGTGGCTCGACAAAAACACCACAAAGGGCTTCTGGAAGGGGTCTTTTTCCAGATCCTCCACAGCGGGGATCGTCTTGATGACGTCGCCCAGCTCCCCCGCCCGGGAGACCACCATGTAGGCCCGGGCGGCCTTCAGGGCGCAGGCGGGGTCCAAGGAAACCCGCAATTGGTAGGTGCCCATCCCCTGCTCCCGGGCCTCCGCAAACCAATCCCGCTCCTGATCGGTGAAGGGTATCTGGACCTCCGCCTCGCTCTGGGGCTTTTCCTTCATATCCTTCGTCCCCCCCTTGACACGGCCGTGAAGTGTCTTTACCAGCGGCGCAATGTCCAGAGCGCCATCGGAGGCGCCGCCGCGGACCAGGTCGAGCCCCGCCGTCAGACGATCCAGGCAGGAGAAGAGCACGCTGATGTCCTCTTCTTCCAGGGTATAGGCCCCCTTACGCACCAGGTCCAACATGTCCTCCATGGCGTGCGTCAGATGGGTCATCTGCTCAAAGCCCATGGTGGCCGACATGCCCTTCAACGTGTGCGCCACCCGAAAGATCTCGTTGATGGTCCCGTCGTCTCCGGAGCCGCTTTCCAGCGCCAAGAGCAGCTCGTTCAGGCTCTGCAGCTGCTCCGAGGTTTCGTCGATAAAAGCCCCCAGATACTGGTTCATGTCCACGCCTGTCACGGTCATCGACCCCCCGTCTTTCTTCGTTCCAGAGGCACGCTCACTCCTCCACCAAATTTACCAGAGCCCGCGCCATTTCGTACAGAGGAACTTGACGATCCACCAAACCCGCTTCGAAAACCACCCGAGGCATGCCGTACACCACACAGGTCTCCGGCGCTTCGGAAATAATCGTGGCCCCTTGGGCCCTGAGGACCCGAGCCCCTTCGGTGCCGTCTTTTCCCATGCCCGTGAGGATCGCCCCCACCACGGCACCGCCAAAAACCTTTGCCGCACTGCGGAAGAGGGGATCCGCCGCCGGGCGGACGGAGTTCTCCGGAGGAGCGTCGGAGAGGCGACAGACGCCGTATTTCCCCCCCTCTTCGATCACCAGGTGCCGCCCTCCCCGAGCGACCACCGCCAACCCCGGACGGAGGGGAAGACCGTCGTCCCCCTCCACCACCGCCAGGGCCGAAAGGTCGTTCATCCGGGCAGCAAAGGACGCGGTGAACCCCTCCGGCATGTGCTGCACCACCACCACGGGCACGGAAAGCCTGGCGGGGAGGGCGGGCAAGATCTCCTGGAGCGCTCGGGGGCCCCCTGTGGAGGCCGCCATTACCAGGACCCGAGGCTTGGTACCCGGTGAGAGGCGAAGGAAACGCCCTACCGTTCCCGGGGCCTCCACGGGACGCACCCTGTCGGAAAGGGGCTTGGGCCCCCCTTGGGGCGCCAGGTGAGACAGGTCCACCTGCCCCGCGAGGACCACCTTCTGACAGAGCTCCTGGGCTACTTTCTCCATGTCGAGGGAAATCGTGCCGGAGGGTTTCAGCACGAAATCCACCGCCCCCGCCGCCAGGCACCGCATGGTCACATCGGCTCCCTGGGCGGTGAGGCTACTCACCATCACCACCGCCGTGGGCTGGGTCCGCATGATATCTTCCAGCACCTGGAGGCCGTTTTTCCGGGGCATCTCCACGTCCAGGGTGATCACCTGGGGCTTCAGGGCTCGGGCCTGGACCAGGGCGTCTTCGCCATCCCGGGCCTTTCCCACCACCTCCAGCCGGGGATCTCGCGAGAGGATATCCGAGATGACGCGGCGCATGAACGCCGAGTCATCCACCACCAGCACCCGGAGCGGGGATCCCTTGATCGGAGCGTTTCTCATCGGGGTCCTCATGTCCGGCCACTCATCTCCTGCTGGCGGATGAAGCCCCCCAGTTCTTTTTCCAACATCCGGGAGACCCCGACGTACTCGATACCAACCTCATTAAGATCCGCCTCCTTCTGTGGGGGGGCCCAGACGATCTTCCCCATCACGGGAAACGCCTTACCCCCCATGGGCAGGAGGGTCAGGCACAGCATATCCTTGTGCGTCGCCCGGGATCCCCGATACTGGAGCCGCATCCCCCCAAGGCTCAGGTCGAGAACGGTGCCCTCCCGCCAGCGTCCCGACAGGTGGACGGATTCGCCTTGCTCCATAAGCCAAAATTGTACTGGCATCACGGCGGTCACCCGGAGGTACCTGCGCCGCTGCATCCGCTCCACGTCCTCCACCACCCTCACCCACAGGAGGGGAACGTGGGCCGTCAAGTCGCTCCGCAGCGCCACTCCGCGCACCAGAAGCGGCAAGCGCTCGTCCTCCAGGTACACCCCCAGAGCCATGTCCCGGTAGACGGGCAGGAGCCCTCCCTTGCGAAGGGGGTGTCCCAGGCCGAGCACCAACCCCTCCACCGATTCCAAGATGGAAGGGAATTGCCCCTTGTGCAACCCCGCGTCGATACGGATTTCCGCCCTCTCGCCCACCCGGGGCTTCAGGAGAGACTCTATCTTGGCTCCGTCGAGTTCCATGCTACCTCCCCAGCCCCAGGCGCCGGGTCAACCGGAACAGGAAGGACTTCACGCCCCGCCCCGCCCCATCGTCCGTTATATTTTCAGGTCCCACCAAGCGCCCCGCCACCTCCAAAAGGGCCAGGGAAGCCCGGCATCCGGGGAAGGACGAGAAGAAGGGGCGGCGTTCCTGCACTGCGTCGCGTACTTTTTTATCCCAGGGAATCTGCCCGATATAGGGCACCGAGATCCCGAGAAATTGGTTCGCCGCCATCTGAATCCGCTCCGCCACCGCTTCGGCCTCTTCGTCGGACATGGCCATGTTGACCAGGAGGCGCACGTCCAGCCCCCCCGCCGAACTCATGACCAAAGACTTCAGCACCCCGTAGGCGTCGCGGATCGAGGTGGGCTCCGGGGACGTCAAAAGCACCGTGGTGTCCGACGCCAGGGCAAAGGAAATTATATTTCGGTGAATCCCCGCCCCCGTGTCCACCATCAGGATGTCCACCTTTCCTTCCAGGGCAGCGAGCTTTTCTATAAGCTCCGCCTGGCGCCCCTGGTCGAGGTCGGCGAGCTCCTGCACCCCCGCTCCGCCGGGGATCACCATCACCCGCTCTTCCACGGTCACCAGGATGTCTTCCAGGTCGCGCTGCCCCCGGATCACGTGTCCCAGGTTGTATTTCGGCATCATGCCAAAAAGGATGTCCACGTTGGCCAGCCCGAGGTCGGCGTCCATCACCGCCACCCGCCATCCCTGGCTACCCAGGGCCAGGGCCAGGTTCACGGACAGGTTCGTCTTCCCCACGCCTCCCTTGCCGCTCACCACGGCAATGGTCCGAATCCCCCGATTTCTTAAGGGGTTTCCTCCCCCGGCATAGGCCGACACCATGGAGCGCAGGAGCGCCGCCTGATCCTCCGAAAAGGGATCGGGGGTCAGGATTTGTTCTTGAATCGGACCCTTCGCCAGCGGAGAACTCTCTCGCGTCTCCATCATCCCCTACCTCCCCACCCCATCTTCCCCCGCCACGAGCCGGGCGATCCTATCCGGTTCCGCCACCTCAATGTCGTTTGGCACGTCCTGGCCCGTGGTGATGAACGAAAGGGGCTTTTTGAAGTCGAGCACCGCGTTGAGGATGTTGCCGTAGGTCAGCGTCTCGTCCAATTTGGTGAAAAGGAGACAGGACACGGGCACCACCCCCATGCGATCCACCACGTCCAATATGTCTCGATATTTCATGTTAGCCGACACCACCAGATGAACCGCGTCGGGGCGAAAGACCCTGTACAGGGCCTGGAGCTCTTCCATGCGCCTCGCATCTCTCTGGCTCCGCCCCGCCGTGTCCAGGAGCACCAGGTCGGGATCGCCGTGTTTCGCCAGGACCTCCGGGATCTCCTGGGGGGAAAACACCACCTCGAAGGGCACCCCCAGGATCCGAGCATAGGTCCGAAGCTGCTCCACCGCCGCGATGCGATAGGTGTCCGCCGTGAGCATGAGGACTTTTTTCCGCTCCCACAGGGAGTAGATCGCCGCGAGCTTGGCGATGGTGGTGGTCTTCCCCACCCCCGTGGGGCCTATGAACATGACGCGCGTTCCCATCAAGGCATCGCGCACCTCCGCCCCACAGACGGGAATCCGGGAGGCGATATATGGGGCCACGCCCTCCGCCCCAAGAGCCCCGCAGGCCTCCGCCACCTCCCGGGCGTGATGCGGCGACAGATCCGCCGCCTCCAGGCGCCGGGCCAGCTCCTCCCAGGGCGAAGGGGCCGAAGCGACGGCCTCTTGTCGGTCCTCCTCCAGGCGGGACAACACCCTCGCCAAGGTCTGATGGATCTCGTCCACCTGCCGCTTCAGCTCCTCGTCGGCCGCCGGAGGAGAGGGCTCCCGGGGAGCCGAGAGGAGGGGGGCCGGGAGGGGAGAAGCCCCGGCGGTCGCCGCCGCCATGGCCTTCCCTTGGGAAGAGAGCTCCAGGTGCACCCCCGGGGGAGATTCCCGGCGGACCTCCGAAGGGGCCTCCTTCGGCCCCATCGCGTCCCGCACGGCGTGCTTGACTTCCAGCAGACGCTGGAACGCCATGATCCGCTCCTTGGTCTCTTCGGGAGCGACGGCGGCCCGAGGGGCCTCGTCCCCCAAGATCCCCGCCGTCACCAGCAGGACCTTCCGGCGAAAAAAACCCAAGAATCCCCCCCGCTTCACCACCTGGGTCGAGAGGATTACGGCGTCACGCCCCAGGCGATCCCGGGCCATCGACACGGCATCCGCATCGTTTCTAGCCTCGAAGGTGATCTGACGCACCACCCGCATTTATTCCACCATCCCCACGGACTTCAGCT
>ENA-UPSM01003079-UPSM01003079.1-activated-sludge-metagenome-genome-assembly--contig:-NODE-3079-length-19285-cov-7.037754_pt1 | contig 19285 bp, 25 predicted proteins | sample MGYA00238181_ERZ773283 | MGnify/ENA primary metagenome ERZ773283 (study PRJEB29023, sample SAMN05720199) | activated sludge metagenome | isolation source: Anaerobic digester | place: Japan...
TGGATAGTTCTCCAATTTTTGGTAACATCCATGCAGATTAATCCATTTCTATTTAAAGCCCATGGAACAGTATGAGAACCTCTGGAATACATAGGGCTTAAATCTAAATTTATTAATGTTTCATCAGTTCTAATTCTAGAACTAATTCTATATAATTTTTTTATTATAGGATCTGATTGAAGTTTATCCCTTAAAAAATAAACAGCTTCGTCATTTCTCATTGGATTTTTTAAATACCCATAAACGTGATAAGAATTGGCAGATAGAATAACTCTGGTTTTATTAATACTTTTAATATTTCTAAATATCCTTAAAACATTATCAACACACTCTTTTTTATTTTCTTCTAAAATTTCTTTTCCAGCGTCAATATCAACACATAAATAATTTAATTTATTTTTTTCTTGTTCTACGGATAATGAAACGGTTCTACCTGTAATATAATTCTCATAATTTTCACTATTTAATCGTATTGCTCTAAATTTGTTAAATCGTTTAATAATAGGTGTATTAATCTCAACAAAAATAAAAATTAAAATAGGTCTATTTTGGACTTCTTCTAAAATTTTAAATTTATATTTCTTATAATGATTCCAAACTTGAATTTGTTTTAGACCTTTTGGATAATATTCATTTTGAATTACTATAGTATCTGGATGTTCAGGAACTCCCATGGTTTTGTCTCATTTTTAAATTTAATTCGGATTTAAAAAAATATATGGTAAAAAAATGAGACCCCAAAAAATATACTTTTTAAATTGAGCCTCATTTTAATTTAAAACTAAAAAGAAAGTTAAATCATTCTTTTCTTAGATATTTTAACATATCTTTCAAATAATTAATTCTTATAATATTAGATAAAATTTTTTCATTAATATTATATTGTCTATTCATTAGAAATATCTTTTTTAAATACGAGCTTATGTCATTACAGGTCTCAGCATTATCTTCAACAAAAACATCCAAATTATATTTTTGTATATATTCCAATTTATTCTCACTTTTTCCTGTAAAGATAATTTTATAATCAAACATATTTCCAAAATTAATAGCAAAACTTTTCTCTGTTGTACTCTTTAAATCTAATTTTCTTGCCGTAATAAAATAAATTGGATTTTCAGTAATTTTAGAAATTTTTAATAAAGTACTTTTTACTGTAGGGTAAGTTTGAATATAATATTCACTATCAACTATAGATTGATTTACAGTTTCTGAAATTTCTTCATTACTTAATCCGGGGATATTAAAATAAAATTTATCTAGATGTAAATTTAAATCTACATTGTATTTTTCCTTAAATATTTTTATCATATGAGTATGAATATCTAAAATAACCCCATCTATATCAAACCCAAATGTAATCATAATTTTAAATTCCTTTAAGTATTTTGAAAGGTAAAGTGGGATAATTAAATCCTGCAGCTTTTTTATGTCCACCTCCCCCAAATTTTTCTGCAATCAATCCCACATTAATATAATCTTTTTCGGTATATAAACTAATAGCCCACCCCTCATTATTTAAAGAAAAATTTGCAAATATATCATATTCTTCTTTATTGGATAAACAATCAAAAAATAAAGAGCTCATTTTAGGAGAATTTATGGCGGCGCATTTCCAACCTTCTAAGTGTGTATTAAATATATTTTTACTAAGCCTTTTGTTTAATTTATTTTGATATTTTAAACAAATCTTTCCTTCTTCAATTATGCTTTGTATGAATTCTTTATCTTCGAAAATTTTTGTCCAAAATTCAATATTGTTAGGATCAGTTTCTGAGTCATCTTTACTTCTCATACCATATTCGAATGGTAAAACATCGTTATTAAAATAAAATTTTCCAATATCATATTTCTCTAATAAAAAAATTGAATATGGAATTTCCCTCTCTGTAAAAAAATATTCCCAAGTTAAAGAACATCCCGATTTATTTTCATTTAATAAACCATCCGTTTTAAAATTATTTTTTAAAGAATTGTTAATTGAAGTATAATGATGATCCAACCAAATAAATTTCTCAGAATTACTTTGAATAAACCTCATTATTTCAAAATCAGAAAAACTAAAATCAGACATTATGATTATATCGTTTTTATCAAAAAAAATGTCTATAGGATAATTAGATTTATTAGAAGTTTTAATAAATTGATTATTTGCCTCTAGTCTAATTATATTATAATAATCTACAGGAAATAATTCACAATTTTGATATTTATATTTCACAATTGCAGCGGAACATTTTCCATCGAAATCAGCAGTATGATACAAACACTTATAACCCATTGATAAAATCATTCCTTTCTAAGTATAAAATGTTTCTCAAAGTTTTTCTTTTTAGATAATTATACTAGAAATATTCTTTAGTATAATTTTTTCCTAGAATAAAAAAAGGGTGGTAGCTATGTTAAAAAACACAACTACCACCCATAGAATTTTTAATAAATTCAATTATCTAATAATTTCTATAGTTTTTCCAGAATCATTACAAATGTAAGCCTCAGTATCAAATACAACTAATAAAGGTTCGTTGTTCTCATCTTTAGCAAAGTTTGCCCAATGAAGAAAATATTTTTCACCAGGACATTTTTTTTCACAGTTAAAAAGGCATATATCTGGAAAAATTTCAAAAGTTTCATTTGAAAAGTAAAGATCTTTTCTAAAAATTTTAATTGGTTCAACTTCATCTTTATTTATTATATTTACTTTTGAATAGATTTCTTCGTCGTGCCATGTTCCATAATGAATACGAGTAATGCCATCGTAAATCCACCAACTTTTAGATTTCGGATTTCTAATTTTTAATATCATCTTCCTTATACCTTTCTTTCTATTTAGTGTCTGATAATCTATTTAATTTTAAAAATTAAACAGAAATTTGAACAAACTTAACGATCAACTTACGAGCATCATCCAAATTTTCAACAACAGTTCCCGCGGGGACAATACAAGAAAGAACATGATCTTCTGTAATTTGATCCCCAACACCAACAGATAAAATGCCACGTTGAGTCCATCCAAACCAACGCTTCTGTTTCTTATTAAACCCAACACTACAAATGGTACTCTTTACAGAAGCAAATTCTGGTTTAATTCCAAGGCGATAAATGAAACGACCCAACTTAGGATCTCCAATATATTGCCCTTCAGAATTATAGGCACTACGAACCTTGAAATCCTTAGTTTTAAACGGAGATCCATCAATAACTTCATCTCGAATTTCCATACCAGAATTAAACTTCTTTACCTTCAAAACTTCCTTCGTAGTATACATCAAAATGCTCCCTTCGTTTGATAAAAAATAGTTTAATATTTGAGTTATTCAAATATTTATTCAAATATTTATTTCATATTTTCTTGGGTTAATTCAGAAAAATAATAACCTTCAGGCAATTCTATTGGTTCTGAAAATTTAATATCAACAATTGTTAGTTCTTCGGTGGATTCCTGATCAAAAAAAGCTTTACCCGTGAATGTAATTTTTCTACCATCATTCAGTGTAAGCGTAATAGTTTGCATTTTATTTGCGAGCTTATCAACAATTTGTTCTTCCATAATTTTCTAAAACTCCTTAATTTAAAATTCCATTCTTTTTTAAAATATTTCTCAACCTATTAATTTCATTTTTTAAATTTTTATTTTCTTTTAATTTAGTATTAATAAATAAAATTAACTTAAACTGGGAGCTTCTACTTAAATTAAATTCTTCAATCTCAGAAAAACACCTATTTATTAAGTTAATATCCTTCAAGGAAAAGTTATTCATGAAAAGTATGTATCAAATAACTATTCTTTCTTCTTAGGAAATTTGACTTCTTTAGGATTGTTTGTCTGAGGGTTTTCAATATTTTCTGATTCTTTATTTTCATGCTGTTGCGGATCTACAAAACTCCTAACAAAAAAATCTCGCATAATATAAAATCGTTCAGCGATTATTGGAACCTTTTCGAAGAACATTACCATTTCTAAAATCTTTTGTTCAATTTGTAAAGATTTATCCAAATTTTCAAGATCATTTGAAAGAAGACGTCTCTCCTCGGGCGACTTATCTTTCAACTCTGTAATACGTTTAACATAAGCAGAAAGTTTTTCTTCAAGATCTTTAATTTCTTCCATTACTTCATTTAATAACATTGTATTTATTATTCCTTTCTGAATTTAAAAAATTTTAATTTATTCGTTTGAAAAATTCAATTTTTCTAGAAAAAAATAACCTCCCAGGAGTCAAAAATTAAACCCCTGGGAGGAGGGAGAAAGGTTATTTATTCTAAAACTTACACAGAAGTATCTACGACCTTTAAGACGCCAAGACCTTCATTACGAATAATTTTGGTCGCATAACGACTCATGATAGTTAATGAGGGAATCGCGCCAAGAGGATAAGGCATTAATAAAGAAGGAACATAGGGAGCGTAAACAAATACCGCTCTGGAATTATCAGTACTACGATACAGCGTAAGAATTGTTCCTTGAGGAACCACACTAGAAACATACAGCTTCCACTTTCCACCAGCAACTGTGGCTGAGCGATAACCCACATCTCCGCCCTCAGTCGAATTTCCCGCATATTCGAAACTATTTAAAGATTCAAAAATAGCCGCGTCCAAAGGATTACACGCCAATATATTGGCAGAACCCATATGGCTTGAATTATAAATCTGGGCAGAAAGCTTAGACAAAGTAGGAAGAATGTTTTCATACCAGGCTTTCGGACCCCAAGTAAATGATGTAGGAGGATTCTTGTCAAAAGTGTTAGTGTGAGTATCCGGATTTAAAGAAGAATTCGCAGAAATCAAAGTATTGATAACTTCACGATCAATATCTAAGGCAATTTGATCACCAATCATATTGATTAATTCACTCTGAATTTGAATATCAAATAAAGCCTTAGTATCTTGCTCAAAGTTAACAGTCCATTCCGCAGAAATTCTACGATCTTTAGTAACGAAACGGATAGGTTCGAGTTCCAACTTAACCATAGGATTAATTTGGTTCTCTTCTAAGGAGCAGACAGCCTTCCAAGTAACACTCTTAACTATACCTGTAGTAGAACTCCAAACAAACGTTCCGTTCAACCAATCAATATTACCGCTAATAACATCCGTTTGCCCGCCAACAGAAGTAACGGCCTTTGAAAACGTGCCGTCCACATTAGTAGTAATAGAAATAGGATTGTCGGTCGCGGTAGAATCTTCAAACGCAATAATTTCAAAATCTTTTTCAACATGAGATTTCGCACTAGTTAATCCCGCAGTAGCTAAAATATCTACAGTCGCCCCAGGATCAGTACTTCTTGACGAAATATTAATACCGGTGGAAGGCCCGCGAGAAATGTCGGTATTCATCGCCGGAAATTCATGTGTAAAATCACCATATGCCCCGCTTTCAAACTTCTTAAATTTAGCCTTAAGGAAATACTTAATAACATTAGGCTTATCAATAGGCATAACGTTAACAATTTCCTTGGCAATTAATTTGGGATAGAACTTACGTAAAACGGGGAGGGTAAAAGTATCATACGGATTCAGTTGGAACATACTATTTTCAAGAATACTTGTACGGGTATTCTCGCATAAAATTTTAATCTCTCCCGCGGTCTTAGTGTCTAAGCCTTCGCATAAAGAATTAACATACATATTGAAAGCATCACGAGAGGCCATCATAGCCTTATATTGAGCGGGATGTCTAACATCCAGCCCTCTATTAGTTTTAACTCTATCAACTGTTTCTCTCAAAAGTTCGTACATTTTTAAACACACCTCTTGATATTTTTATAATTTATTTTTTAATTTCTAATTTACCGTATAACTGAGGATCTTGAATTATTATCTGGTAAATAAATACTAAGATTTTCTTCAATATTTCTTAAGCTAGAAAAATCTTTCATCCTTAATGTATCAAGAAGATCTAGAATTGTGAGTCTATTCTTCCCAATTAAAACACCTTCTTTTTTTAAAGTGTAAATTAAGGAGATGACTCTTTTTAAAGTCTTAACCCTAGATAATTCTTTAGTTAAAGATAAAAGATCATTCTTAATACCTTTAATCCCTTTGATAGATTCTGTTAATACCAGTTTACTTTCAAGAAATTCTTGATGAGACTTCTTGATTTTTTCATTGGTTTTAGTTAGAACTATTTGGGAAAGGTAAAGCATAAGATTCTCGTCAAAATTCTTTTCATTCTTTACCAAACCAATAAATTCAATTTTCATTTAAAATAAATCCTCAATTATTTTATAATTTATTCTGATAAAATATGAAAGAAAATGCTAAATAACGAAGGTGTGTATATTATTGATTATATTCAGTTTAACTAAGAGAACTTTTAATTTTTTGGATATTAGATTCAATATTAGAATTTAATTCATTAATTTCTTTTCTAATATCATTCATTTTATTCTGATATTTTTCTAATAAGTTAATCAGTTTCTTATTTTTTTCTTCATTTTTTAATTTTAAAGTTTCAAATTTATGTAGAATAGAATTTTTGGAAATTCCTTTACTATTTACATATCTATTTATAGAATCAAATATAAGTTGACCATCTATCTCTGATATATTAGATTTTAATTTTTTAGGATTTACTTTCTCTATCTTCATTCTTATCATCCTTCGCTATAATTTTAATTAAATCTAAAGCAATAAATTCTCTAATATTTACACCTTCAATTTCATTTTTCCCAGTAAATTTAGGCATTAATTCATCCTTAAATACTTCGGTTAAATAATCACCACAAGAAGGCCAATTTTCAACAAATAATTTTTTTTCTAAAAAATCTCTGTTTTTCAAAACTTTTTTACGAATACCCTCGGGTAAATATCTAATCACTCCAAAAGTTCCAGTATCCACTCTACCCATCGTTCTCAATTGTTTTTCCATTTCTGAGGTAAAATACATTATGTAATATATAACTTCACTTTCTTCAAAACTCCAACCAGTTTCTTGAACTTCTTTCTTAAATTGCTCAACTAAGTTTCTTTGTTGAGCAACCTTTAACGCAGCATCTTTTACCATATGTTCTGAAGATTTATAATTTCTAAGTAGTTCTTGATAGCGGCATACTTTATTATAATATAGAATTTCAACCTTTTTTAATAGAAATTTACATATTTCAGAATCATTTAAACTATCTCGTTCACTTATTTCTTTAAAATATGGTCTTAAATACTTTTCAAAATTTTGATAAAGAATAAAATAATCTTGTTTTGTAATTAAATCACTTTTCAAATTATCCATAACTTTTTCTAATTCATTTATGGAATTTTCTAATTTTTTAAGTTTCCCAAAACACCGTCTAAAACCATTTTTTGAAGTATCTAAAGCATCCAATCTACTTTGCATTTCTAACATTGCCTGACGAAGTTTTCTATGTGGAGTGTGATGCTCTTGATATTGCACACAAACATCTTGAAATCCACTTGATGAAACAGGAATTTCCGCTAAGACTTCAGGATATAAGTCGACTAAAGATTTTCCTTCATTAACAATATCCAATACTTCATTTAAACTATTCTTAACACTTACAGGAAATTTTTCTGATCCTAAAATTTTTAAAAATTTGGTATCAGCATCTTTTAGAATTAATTGTTTATTATCATTTGACATATTTAAAACCCTTTCTTCCAGGAATATACTGCATTTCCACAATCCCATATTCTATCATAATTATTTAATTGCATGTTTTCCCATTCTGTTAAACTAGAGTCAAAAATGGTTAATTTACTTTCTAATAAATGTTTTTGAAAATTTAATCTGGATAATCTAATTAAATTTTCATTTAAATAATAATAATTTGGGCTAGAAGTTCCAATATGTTCAAAATTATTTTTTAAATAAACAAATCCTACTCCATATCTAAGATCACAATAAGTAATAACTGAATTAGGAATATATTTATTTATAAAATAATTAAACAATTTAGAAAATCCTCCTATAACTAAATGACCATTCTTATTACAAAATCTTAGAATTTCATATTCAAAATTCTTATTAAATCTAGGTTTACCCATGGTTAAACATGAAACTAATTCATCATTATAAAATAAACCAAAATGAATACCATTTATGAACCCTTGTAAATGATTAGAGTCCAAAAAATTAAAAATTGATTTATTATCAATTTCTTTAATATTACATTTACGGGCATATATTCTATTTGGAGTCTTGCCCAATTTATTTAATAAAATAGATTTAATAATATCTTGTTTTTCGATCCATTCATCTTCAAAAATATGAATAAGATAAATATGTTTTTGTGCACAGTTTTTAGTTTTATTTAAATGATAGTTCGAACTTTTACCATTTCTTTCACTATGCCAATATAAACCATTAAACTCGATCGCGAGATTTTTATTCGGTATATAAATATCTAACTCTAAACCATCAAGAATATCTCTATTTGATTGCTCTATTATTTCATTTTCATTTAAGTTTTCTTTTAAGAAATTATATATTTCATTTTCATATTTAGAAATAGAAAAATTAGTTTTTTTAGGAAAACATATTGGGCATTTTGGAATAATCCCATTATCTAAATTAGATTCAAATACATTACTACATTTTAAACATGTGAAAGAATATATTTTTTTAGTATTTGAATATTCTTCTAAAGTAAAATTAGGTTTAACTAGATTTTTTAATCTATCAGAATTAATTAATTTGTTATAAAATAACTTTCTCTGTTTTTCTTTTAATTTTTCTTGAATTTGTTTATTTTGTAATGGATATTCAAACCCATATTTATTTAAACATGTTTGTTTTATCTTTTCTTTAATCAAATTATTTTGTAAAGGATTTTCTACTCCATATTTATTTAAAAAGGTTTTCTTAGATTTCTCTTTAAAATAAGAAGTTTTAGAAATATTATCAACACCATATTTTTCTAAACATGTTTCCTTTAATTTTTCTTGTACTTCTTTATTTTGTAAAGGATATTTTGAACCATATTTTCCTAAGCATGTTTGTTTATATTTTTCTTTTATTTCTTCATTTTGAAACGGATGTTCTGTTCCGTATTTGTCTAACCAAGTTTTTCTAGATTTCTCTTTAAAATAAGAAGTTTTAGAAATATTATCAACACCATATTTTTCTAAACATGTTTCCTTACACTTATTTTTAATAATATCAGATTGAAACGAATGTTCAACACCGTAGTTATTTAATAAAGTATTTTTCTTTTTTTCTTTAATTTTTTCAACTTGAGAAATATTCTCTACACCATATTTATTTAAACATGTTTGTTTTATCTTTTCTTTAATTAGATTACTTTGTAAAGGGTTTTCTACTCCATAATTATTTAAACACGTTTGTTTAAATTTTTCTTGAACAATTTTAAGTTTAAAAGGATGATCCACACCATATTTATTTAAGAATGTTTCTTTCTTTTTTTTATTTATATCTTTACTCAAGGAAGCATTAGTTACCCCATATCTCTTTAAACAAGTTTGTTTAATTTTTTCCTTAACATCATTATCATTTTTTGAACACTTACCAGAACAATATAATCTATATCCAGAATTTATATTTATGAAAATTGCATTTTTTCCGCATACTTTACATTTATTTGGTTGAACATTATTTAAAACTAAATATAAAAATTCAAAAGGATTAGATATATTTAAGTCTTCTAAAATATAATTAAAAAGTAATTTATTTTTATATTTTAATTTTCTAAAAAATAAAGATATACCTCTACCTATCTCTTTGTAGTTCTTAGTTTTATATTTTTTAAATAATTCTTCTAAAATAAATTTTTTTATTTCTTCATTAGTTATCATATTTATTTAAGTACCATTCTACGGTTTTTCTTAACCCAGAATCTAAACAAGTTGTGGCAGTAAATCCAAATAAATCCTTAGCCTTAGATACATCTAAAACTCTTCTAGGTTGACCATCCAGTTTTCCATTCCATTTTATTTCAAATCGTTTACCCTTTATTTCAAAAAGCTTATTAATCAATTCAATTATACTGGTTTCAATTCCTGTTCCAATATTTACAGGATTAGTTTCATTATAATAAATAGATGCTAATATTAAAGCTTCAACACAATCCTCTATATATAAAAAATCTCTAGTAGAACTCCCTGTTCCCCAACACTCTAAAATATCATTATCTTTTAATTTTAAAATTTTTTTAATTAATGCTGGAATTACATGAGAACTTTCTAGGTCGAAATTATCATATGGGCCATATAAATTCGCTGGCATCAAATAAATACCATTTAATCCATATTGGAATCTATATGTCTGTAACATAGACAATAATACTCTCTTTGCGATACCATATCCAGAATTGGTTTCTTCGGGAAATCCATTCCAAAGATTTTCTTCTTTAAAAGGAATTTCTGTAAATTTTGGATAAGAACACACTGTTCCAACTTGTATGAACTTTTTTATTTTATAAATTCTGGCCATTTCAATGAGATTAATTCCCATTTGTAAATTATTATAAAAAAAAGAAGCAGGCGACTTACTATTTACGCCAATACCCCCCACTTCTGCGGCCAAATGAAATATAATTTCAGGTTTACAATCAATAAACCATTGTTTTGTTAAATTCTTATCTGTCAAATCATATACATTATGAGGACAGTGTTTAATTGTACAACCCAAAGATTCTAACTTCTTGCACAAATGTTTGCCTAAGAAACCGGAGTTTCCAGTTACGCCAATCGAATAATTCCTAAGATTGCTAAACATTAGCAAAATTTCCTTCTTTCTTTATAAATTTTCTTTTAAAACCAGATTATAATCTGATTCACACATAATATCAATTAATTCTGTTAGTGATATTTTGGGTTCCCAATTCAATAACATTTTAGCTTTATTTGAATCACTTAACAAAATTTTAACCTCACTAGGTCTAAAATATTTTGAATCAATAGTTACATAATTTTCATAATTTAAATTAAAATGTTTAAATGATGCCTTTACAAAATCTCTAACAGAATATGTTTTTCCTGTACCTATTACAAAGTCTTCAGGTTCTTTATATTGTAACATTAACCACATTACTTCTACATATTCTTTTGCATAACCCCAATCTCTCTTTGAGTTTAAATTACCTAATTTTAACTCATCTTGTAATCCTAATTTTATTCTAGCTGCGGCACGTGTAATTTTTCTTGTAACAAATGTTTCTCCTCTTCTGGGAGATTCATGATTAAACAGTATACCATTACTAGCAAATATTTTATATGAATTTCTGTAATTTTTAGTTAAATAATGGCAGAACACTTTACTACACGCATAGGGGGAAACTGGGTTAAATGGAGTATTTTCATTCTGTGGCACTTCCAGTACATCACCAAACATCTCAGAAGATCCTGCTTGATAAAATCTAGTATAATTTTCTAAATTATTATTTTTTATAGATTCTAAAATATTTAATACTCCAGAATTATTTGTATGTATGGTATAACTTGGTATATCAAAACTAATTTTTACATGACTTTGAGCTGCCAAATTATATACCTCGTTGGGCTTAATTTTTCTTATTAATTTATCAATTACTAAAGAATCATTTATATCACCATAATGAAGATTTAAATTATTAAATATATGATCGACTCTTCCTGTATTAAAAGAACTTGATCTTCTAATTATACCATGAACATTATAATCTTTTTCTAATAAAAACTCAGCCAAATACGATCCATCTTGCCCCGTTATTCCTGTAATTAATGCAGTTCTTTTTTTCATTTAAATTAAACACTTTCATTTTTAAGAATATTAAGTTTTTTTAGTTTATTTTGAAACTCTGTAATTTCTCTTTTAGATAGATTACAGTTGGAAATATTAATATTTTCAAATTTTTGTTTAGAAAATAAATCACTTAAAAACTCAATTTCAAATTTATTAAGTTTAACAGAATTCAATGTATAATCTTCAAATGATTCCCATGTAAAGGGGCACCAAATTTTAACAATATCTGCTATAACTTTGGCATAAAGACGTAATTCTTTTTGAGAATGATCATCCAATCGCAATTTCAAAAAATGAAGAAGATTTTTCAAATCCATTTGCCAATATATTTCTGTATATAAACTTAATGGTAAATCTACTCTAGCTATTTCTCTAGAAATTTTATGTTTGAGTCTCTCTTGATAATCTTCAAAAACTAATTCTTGAAGATTCTTTTGTTGTTTAGAATGTAATTCTCCCTCAATTAAACTTAAAATTTCTTCAGAACTACCTTGTTTATTTAAACTATTTTGAGTTCTCCATTGATTTGATTCAACTTTAAAAAATGTATCAGATGCCTCAGAATATCGAAGACTCATCTCATTTACTGAAGCTGTCCTATGACGAATTAATTGCCTGATCACAAAAATAGGAAGTTTTATATGAAATCTAATATTAGGAAATTCAAACGGAGATGTATGCTCATTTCGAAATAAATAACGAATTAAAGAACGATCATCATTTACAGATTTTGTACCTTTTCCATAAGAAACTCTAGCCCCTTGCACAACCGATGAATCGTTACCCATATAATCAATTACTCTAACAAATCCCTCATTAAGTACAGGAAAAGATTTTCCCAATATTTCATCTAATAATGGAACTTTTATTCTTTCTAATTTCTCCCAAGACATAGCAATTAAAATCCTTTCTAATTACTCAAAATTTTGATGTTTTTCGTGTTTTCAGAAATTATCTATAGTATGAGTTTTTATTTAATCTAACCATAGTGAAAATCTAATGATTTATCAAAATTTCAATAATCTAAAATTTAATCCATTGTTTTTGATCTCTTTTTCTTTTTCTTTTTATTATTAAAAATCGAGTAGCAAACAGCAATAGCTTGTTTATGGTGTGGTTGAATTTTCTTACCATCTCTGGAAGTAATACCATCATCCAATACTTCTGGAATACAACGATTTAAGAATTCTTTTGATAATTCACCTTTAAATGGTTTGGGCATTGTTTTTATCCCCGTTATATATTGTAAATATTACTCACAACTACATTGTTGTTTTTTTGATAAACATTTTCTAAATAATCCCCACATCTCATAGGATAATTTATCTATGATTTTCATTATTTTATTAATTCTTCTTTTATTCAATTCAATATTAAATTCATTGTTAATTTTATTGTATTCTTGATCTAATATTAACTTATTATTAAATTTTAATAAAGAATTCGAACGCCTTAATAATTCCTCATATAACTTAAATTTATCTTCAAGAAAATAATAACAATCAATAGATTTCATGATCAATTTCCATTGAATAAGAGTTCTATTTATTATAAGATTATTTTGTTTAATTTTGTCAATATCACTTATAGGTTTCATATATTCTTGAAAATTCACCGTTAAGCAAGTTTGTAATGTTTCCACTGCATACTCCACAGCATCTTCCTTATTAGACCACGTAGTCAAATCATCTTTATCTTCGCCATGCTCCATTTCTATAAGAAATTTCTTAGAGTTAAACATTTCTTTATTTTACCTCACATAAAATGCCCTGGCAGTTAACCCATTTAAATTTAATTTAAAATATTTATCAGAGTTATAATATTTATATTCCCAATTATAATCAAAACAAATTGGATCCAATCTATTTACTTTTAAATTATCCGGAAAAGCAAAATAACAATCAGAATTATTTTTTGAATTATTACATACCATTAATAAAATTCTTTCTTGTGAATCTTTTCTAACAATAAACTGAATGTCATTATTTGTTGAATAACATTTTATATCTTTTAAATCGTCAGTAATTTCTTCTATTAGAAATTTAGAACATTTAAATGCCTCATATGAGATTTTCTTGACATTACTAAATGCAAAATTATCAGATTTAGACAACTCCCAAAAACAACATCCTTGAGCGCCGTTAATCCAAGCAGCATAATTTTGATATCTCAGTTCTTCTTCTAGTAAGTAACCTGTATTACTTGTTGGACTATTACATCCCTTAAACTCTCTTCCTTGTGAAAAGAGTAACCATCCTTTCTTTAATTTTAGATCATTTACATTACATTTATTTTCTATTAAATTCTCAATTGCTTTTTTGGTTCTATCTACAGTTCTAGCTAAAAACTTTCCATTACCATTATTTCCATCATTTAAAAAATCTCCCAAATAAAAATTATCCCAAATATAATCCCCGATACCTCTCAATTCGTTTAATAAAACTTTTAATTGGGGATATATATTAGGATCGAAATCATAATTACCATATCCTCTAATAACATTAAATATTGGATGTTTATTGATATTAATATCTGTTACTTCTAAAATTCTCTTATAATTTAACAATGTTTCATAATTAGTTTGTCTAACTCCCAATTTTCTAGCAGAATCTCCCCCATAAGGTTCATCAGATAACATCCATCCCAATAATTGTGGTTTTGAAGATAAAGCTCTAATACGATTTACAAACTCCTTCATAATACCATTGGGGATTTCATCCCAATTACCATTTAAGAATAATTTCATACCTTTATCAGTTTTAGAAAGAATTGGAATCAAAGCTTTTATATCTATTTTATTATCTGTTTCTTTTTTCTTTTTTTCTAGAAAATCTAATAATCTTAAATGTGTTTTAGTTGTAGTCCATTGATCTGGAGAGCGTTTATAAATATCCCCCCATGCTTCAGTATTACTAAAATTCAAAGTATAAATAAAATTAAACCACCAACATCCGCTATCAATTAAATAATTTAGATTACCTTTTTTCCATTCAACAGAACTGACTCTTGGATCATCAAATTCACCCAAACTATGAATGTTTATTGCCCATCCAATAGGAAACCACTTGTATTTATTACATTTATCATTTCTCTTTCTTGAAAATGGATATGTTTTATTTTCTGAAATATTACCTTTTTCTAATATTTTAGTTCTAGTTATTTTTTCATCAGGAATAATAATTGGGGGCGAGGAAGAAGTATCCATTCCTATAGTACTTCCGGAAATACCATTATATCCATATAGTTTACCAAATTCATAACTCATAATATTAGTATTCTCCAGTTAAAAATAATTTACTTTCTTTTTCTCTTCGTTTAGTTAAACCTTTTAATTCGACTTTCTTACCTTTATAAGTTATTTTATTCCATCTTAAAAATTCATTTATAACTTCTTCAAATTTTCCCTCATTTAATCTTTTTAACAAAGTAGAATTGGAAAAATTTCCAGATCCCACATTAAACACAAAAGAAGTTAAAGCATCAAACTGGTTTTGAGTAAGATCTATTTTAACTAATTTATTTATAATATCTTCAGCTTGAGAAAGATCATCTTGTAAAATCTTTATGGCAGTTTGTTCATTGATTCTTTGAATATTATATCTTTCTGATAAAACCCCAGCATGTCCAAATCCTATAGTCCAAACACCTTTGGAGTCTTTATACCAAGTTGGAGAAAAACCCTCAAAATTTTTAATAAATCTAATACCTTTATCACTAATATTCATTTTTTTATCCTCCAAAACATTTAAATTTAATCCTTTATACAATATATATTAAATTATGAAAAGTATGTGTTATATTATATTTTTTGGTTGTTTAAGCTGGGGTTATTTTTTAAAAAGGAAGGAAGCAAATATGGACGAAATAAGTAACAAAAAAGAGAATGGGGATTCGGGTGTGAGGTATTATGAGTACTTCACACAAATCGAGGAATTTGAAAAAACGGTCGAATGGTTATTAAAATTTTGTAAGTTCGATCCGAATGTGTATCAAACTTCTCTTCGATTATTACATTTTTTATTAACAGATAAATTTATAGTGGATCGTAAGATCCGGAGGGAATTACATCAAGATATTACTAAACACTTTATGGCACTACGAATTGATTCAAATATAACAGAGTTATCTTTTGGGTTCTTTGAAATAGGAATCGCATTAGAAACTTCGTTATTTGGACAACATCAGGAAAAAAGTAGAATATTGTTTTCCAGAGAAAACGGGGACCCTATTAGAAATTTAGTTATAGGATGGGGTCCGAAAGATTGTCAAATTAAGTTAAAAATTAATAAAAGATCCTGGAAAGGATCCGACGGCGAAGTAGATTTAACGTCCCCACGAAAATTTTATATTCAGGGAGATAAAACTATTGAATTGTATGAGGGAGTTCCTAGCAGATTATATGTTAGAAAAAGTATTTCAGAAAGGACATCTTATAAAATAAGAATAAACGATGATTGTTCTTTAACTCCAATCCCCCCAGAATCAAAAGAAGAAAAAAAGGTTTCTTGAAATAATTAAATAATTTGGATGAGTATTGATTGAAAAGGAATACCACGCTCTGTTGTTTCTACGTATTTTACAATAGCGTATTTTCCAATCAACTCATCCTTTTTTTGCCACAATTTTATTCTAGTTTCTTGCGTAAAAATTGGACCTGTACCAACTTTAAATCTATTATCTTTTTTATCTGCTAAAATTAAGGCGCCCAGTCTATTTTTTGGATTTCCATAAATATCTTTCTCTTCAGTCACACCTACTACCAAATACTTATCAGTTTTCATAGGTTTAAATTTTAATAAATCTGTACTTCTTTTTCCAATTTTATATAAACTTTTTGGGTTTCTAACTATAATACCTTCATAGCCCTGACTTTTAAATTTATCTAAATATATCCAAATTTCATCTTTATTATAAATTTTATATGTTGGTACAATTTTTATGTTAGAAGATAGTATAAATATTTTTTCCAATAATTTTAATTTCCTATATCTTTCCTCAAATGTTTTGTTAAAATCAATAATATCAAAAACATAATAATCTATTTTTCTAAAATTCTTATGTATTCCCTTTCTTACTACTATTGATCTAATAGTTTGTAAATTATATCCTTTTTTATATAATTCACCATCGAGATATTCTTTATCTAATTTATAATGTTTTAAAATTTCATTTATATGCGGAATTGAATTAATATCATTTCCTTGTAAACTAACAAAATTACCTTTTTTGTATATAGCCCTTACTCCATTAATTTTTGGTTGAACATAGAAATAATCTGTTTTCCATCTATCTATAATACTTTCTTGAAATGGAATAGCAAGCATTGCTTGATCACGTTTTGCATAAGTGATCTCATTAAAAAAATCTCTTATCATTTTTAACTTTTCCATCGTCTATTTAAATATTCTATTTCATTAAATATCATATTTTTTTCATTCTCATTATCAATAAGTATTGCTTTTTTATTTTCAGAAGTATCTTTAAAATTTAAAATAAAAGGAATATTTAAAGGACTATTACTTTTTAAAATAAGAGCAAATGTTTCCCTAAGTTTTTTAGGACCTATTAATAATTCATGCACTTTATTGTTATTTAAACCAAATATATATGGATTTTTTTGGAATAGAGTAAACTTTAACCCTACAAAATCCTTAACTCCTTTTTCTTTTTCTGATGGAATACTAGAATTCATAAATAAAAAATCATCCCCATCAGGTGTTTGATGAATAGGTCTCCCAAGAGTTGTTAGGTTCATTAATTAAATTCCTTTCTTTTTATTTAAGTTTTTCTTAGCTCTTTTTTCCATAGCATTCAATTTAGTATAATATGATTTACTCAATCCAGGTTCAACTAAATGATCTTTTGCAATTGATTTAGCTTCCTCTTCATTGTCGGTATGTTCTTTTTCAACTTCAATTCCCATATTTAATTGTTTTGAATCAAACTCTTCATCGGGAATATCGTTATGTTTTCCAATTTCTTGCAAAAAAAATTTAGATAACATGATTATTGTGACCTATTTTTTTAAAATTTATTTCTGAAAATAATTCTATATATATTTAATATTAAATTAATAATTATTTTTCAAAAAAAAAAAATAAAGGAGGGAAAACTTAGAAAGAAAAAATTGTTTTTGGATCATTAGATCCAAAAACATATATTTAGGTTTTAATATATATAATCAAAAAAGGAATGTGAATATGACTGTTTACGAAAAAATTATTTGGCATTTAAAATCTATTGATTATTTGAAATACCAAGTTATAAGAAAAGATAAAAATTATTCTTATCTTATTAGGTTAGGTAAATTAAAGATTTATTTTAGTCAAGAGATATACACTCTTTCATGGCCCGGTATTCAAATAAAAAATAATATTTTTAATGACAAAACGTTCATCAATTATTTATTCCAAGTCATTCATAGAATTGAATCTTTAAAAATCAGAAACGTACTACTAGATAATATTAAGAGTATGAGTTCTGAAGAATATAAAAAATTCATAAATTTAGGACAAAATTTTCCTTTCTTATTTAGAACTGAAATACTGGAATATATTGCAACAAATGAGTTTAAAAACGAAACCGAAATAATTCAAGATGATCCAATTTCTGATAAATATGGGTATGGGCACGCATTTGAAATGATCGAAAAAAAATATAAATTAATTAATGACGAACTTTATATGAGATCTTTAAAAAAAGAAATAAACGACGATATTCATTATATATATTAAAAGGTAATCAATATAACATTATTTTAGGAGGATTTTTTATGAAGTATTCCGTTTATTACAAAGGAGTATGGCTATTCGATACGGTATTTGGATGTATCGAAGAGTATGTTTTCAAAGCAATAAAAGTGTTATTCCAAACCCAGGATATTGATCCTCGGGAAGTATTAATAACTCCCAAGATCAATATTAACTAGTAGTATATCTTCTATAAATCACAGGATGTTATTATATCTTCCTGTGATTTTTTTCATTGAATTACTTCAAAGATTGGATTATTTAATATTTTATTATCAGCATATACAAAGTCTTTATTATATTGCCCATATATTTTTTTTGTTTGAAAATCGACATGTAAACATTGTATACTTTGGTCCACTATGGCTTTATATCCATTCTGAAGAATTAATTCTGTAAAATGTGCATCTTCATTTACAAAGTTATCAAGATTATTTTTAGAATGACACATAAACCAAGGTTTTCTAATTTGTTTAAAACAATCAACTCTAATCAAACAAAATCCCATTCCAACTAACCAATTATTTTCAATAAGTTTTTCTTCAGTTTTAATCTTATCTAATTCAACAACCATACCTTTTTTATCCAATTGTAAATGTACGGAATCACTGGGTAAACCTTTTAATTGATAATTTCCAGATACCATCCCAATACTATTATCCTCTTCTAAAATATCAATTAAAGTACAAAAATCATGATCTGGGGGAATAATATCATTATCTATAAATAATAGATATTTAGCATCTCTTCTTAAACATTCTTCTGCTAATAAATTTCTGGCCTCATCTACTCTATGCCCAACCACTTTTATAAAATCACTTTGAAAACTTCTTCTCAT
>ENA-UPSM01003089-UPSM01003089.1-activated-sludge-metagenome-genome-assembly--contig:-NODE-3089-length-19261-cov-4.906748_pt1 | contig 19261 bp, 15 predicted proteins | sample MGYA00238181_ERZ773283 | MGnify/ENA primary metagenome ERZ773283 (study PRJEB29023, sample SAMN05720199) | activated sludge metagenome | isolation source: Anaerobic digester | place: Japan...
CAGGTTTCGAAAACTGCTGTCCTTTTTTGGCGAGTTAAGCCGGGCGTGGCAGTCTGGGTCAGCTGAGTTGATCGCGGCAGGCTTGTCCGAAAAGAACGTCGCGGACATACTCGAAAAGCGCAAAACTCTTGATCCTCTGGCACTGCCTGAGCAGTTGAAAACCAAGGGGATCTCGTTTCTAACCTGGCAGGATGGTGCCTATCCGCGCTACCTAAAGGAAATCGCCCAACCTCCACCCGTTTTGTTTTTTAAGGGCACCATCACCCCTGAGGACGACCTTGCTGTTGCGATTGTAGGGACGCGGAACATGACAGCCTATGGAAAACAGATCACCCGGGATACAGCGGAATACCTGGCGCATAACGGGGTAACCGTGGTGAGCGGGCTGGCGCGGGGTGTGGACGGCCTGGCGCACAATGCGGCGATAGAGGCAGGGGGCAGGACGATTGCCGTGTTGGGGAGCGGCGTGGATATCATTTATCCTCCCGAGCATCGCAGGTTGGCGGAAGAGATTCAGGAGCATGGAGCGATTGTAAGCGATTACGCGCCAGGAACAAAACCCGATGGCATTAATTTCCCGCCGCGTAACCGGATCATCTCGGGTTTGAGCCGCGCGACGATTGTGATCGAGGCAGGCGAGAAAAGCGGGGCATTGATCACGGCGAAATTTGCCATCGAACAAAACCGCGAGGTTTTCGCGGTACCTGGATCCGTTCTTTCGCCGATGAGCCGCGGGACGAACGATTTGATCGGGGAGGGGGCGATGCCAATGACGAATCCAAAGGCGGTATTGGAAGCGCTCAGGATTGAAGAGGGAAGCAGAGCGGAGAAGCCGCGCGAACAACCTCTGAGCGATCTTGAACAAACGGTTCTGCGGGTTTTGGGGCAGGATTCTCTGCATATTGATGAGATATGTGTTCGGATGGACCTGAGCGTCGAGAAGTTGACCGTGACCTTGACCATGATGGAATTGAAGGGGTTGGTGGTCCGCGAACAAGGGATGACCTACCGGCAAAACGGCAGGTGGATGTAGGGGTTACATAGTAGGAAAGGTAACCTAGGTTCTCGCCGGTGTCCTCAGTACAAAGTCTCCTTGTTGGACCGTGCGAGGCATCTGACCGTCAGGTCTCCCATTACCGATTTAACATTTCGCAATTCGCGGATGGACTAATATCCTGCTTCGCGGGAACGCGAGCCCATCCGTACATTCGGAGCTAGCCATGCGATGAAGACTCAGTTCTCGCAGGTCTCCCGACCTTGCGAGGTACTTGAACGTTAGGTCTCCCATTACTGTTTTGACGATTCGCAATACACAGATAGACCAATATCCTCACATGCGGGCACAGGTGCCCATCTTTGCTAAGTTTGACGTACGGTGGGGGTTCACTCCCACCGCGATTGGTGGCGCATGCCGTGCCCCGTGATACGGAACCAACGATGTTCGTTCAGCAAGATCCTAAATAGGTAAAATGATGCAATGGCTTCCAACAATTCGTTACCACTTCGAAAAAATCTACGAATACCTGAATTTGATTACTCGCAACCTGGTGCCTATTATGTGACCATCGTCACCCAGAGATCGCAAAATGTTGTTTTGGCAGGTTTTTGATGGTGAATTGGTATTGAACGATATCGGAAGGATGATGAAAGAAGTAATTGACCAAATTCCTGAGCATTATCCAGGGATCAATGTCGAGATTTCTGTAATAATACCGATTCCTATTCACATCCTATTCCTTATTGCGGATGTAGTGGCAGGCCCCCGTGCCTACCCAAGATGTAGCCGTTGTAGAGGCGACGCATGCGTCGCCTCTACCTCCGCACGGAAAAGGTATTCTACCGCGACACTCACGCGTCGCCTCTATATTGATACAAAAGGTAAAATAACTTGGTGAATCCAGATTCCTCATTACACCACCGGAAAAATCTACGAATACCTGAATTTGATTATTCGCAACCGGGGGCATATTTTGTGACCATTGTCGCCCAGGATCGTAAAACGTTGTTTGGGCATATTATTGACGGAGAAATGATTTTGAATGATATGGGGAAGATGGTGGAAGAGGTCTGGATTGCCATACCAAAACATTTTCCAAATGTTAAATTAGGTGAATTTGTGATTATGCCAAACCATATCCATGGAATCATCTCCATCACCGTAGAGGCGACGCATGCCGTGGCTGCCCAAGATGAGACCCTCGTAGAGGCGACGCATGCGTCGCCCCTACCCAGGGTGTCCAGAGGGCCTCTGCCTGGCTCGATTGGAGCAATTATTGGTTCATTTAAATCCGCAGCATCAAAGAGATTTCGTGAAATTCCCAACAACCCGGAAAAACGCCTCTGGCAACAGAATTATTATGAACACGTCATCCGGAACGAACGGGATTACCAGGCGATCTTTGATTACATCGTCGCCAATCCGATGAATTGGGATAAGGATGAAGAATTCTATTCGATAGAAGGGTAACTATGTAGGATTTCTTTGGCAGGCACGGGGGCCTGCCACTACCAGAGATTCACCACTACCTTCACCCTAACCCTTGACAAAAATTTGGTTATGGTATGATAGGCGTGCTATTTTTGAGCCACACTTTTCAAAGGGAGTCATTTTGGAAGCATATTGTTTTAAATGTAAAGAGAAACGAGAAATCACTCAGGCGCAACCTGGGTTTACCAGCCGTGGTGCAGCTATGACCACTGGCGTTTGCGCAGTTTGCGGTACCAAGCTTTTTCGCATGGGCGTGACTCCTGCGCATGAGGGGTTGGAGAAACCCGCTGTTGTATCGAGCAAACCAGCAACAAAAAAAGCTGCAGGGAGCCGAAAACAGAAAACCTCTATCAAGCAAGTGACCAGCAAAAGTTCCAACGGGAAAAAAGTACGATCTGGCAATGGGAAACCGCTGGTTATCGTGGAATCGCCGGCCAAGGCGCGCACCATTGGCAAGTTCCTGGGGGATGGCTACCAGGTGCTCGCTTCAGTAGGCCACGTAAGGGATCTACTAAAGTCGCAATTGAGCGTGGACGTTGATAACAATTTCACGCCCAAGTACCGTGTTCCGAACGAGAAGAAGGAATTGGTCGCGGAAATTACTGCCACCGCGGATCGGAGCAAGAAGGTCTATCTTGCAACTGATCCTGACCGCGAAGGAGAATCAATCGCCTGGCACGTGATGGATTCAGCCCAGATAGCGCCGGAAAAGGTCGAGCGGGTTGTCTTCCATGAGATCACCAAGGAAGCAATTGCGGCTGCCTTTGCCAATACCCGCGAGATCGACATGGACCTGGTGAATGCCCAACAAGCCCGCCGGATCCTGGACCGCCTGGTCGGTTATGGCGTAAGCCCGATTCTGTGGGCAAAGGTGAAGGGACGCCTTTCTGCCGGTCGTGTGCAGTCAGTGGCATTGAGGTTGATTGTCGAACGCGAGCGCGAAATCCAAGCATTCGTGCCTGTTGAGTACTGGAAGATTTCAGCTTTGTTTGAAGCTGACGACACCAAGAACCAATACAAGGCGAGGTTATTCAAGGTAAATAAGGCAGATCCGAATCTGACTGATGAAGCAACCACCATGGCGCTGTTAGAGAAGCTAAAGCGGGCGAACTACCAACTCGACAATATTGACCGCAGCACCAAAAGCATTCGTCCGGGAGCACCTTTTATCACGAGTACATTACAGCAGGAAGCTTCCACACGCCTGGGTTTTCTGACCAAGAAGACCATGGCAGTCGCTCAGCAGTTGTATGAAGGAATTGACCTTGGTGGCGGCGAAGAAACCGGTCTGATTACTTACATGCGTACCGACTCTGTGCATGTTTCTGCCCAATCAGTGACCGAAGCGCGTGAGTTTATAGCGAAAAAGTACGGAGAGAACTACGTGCCAGAGAAGCCGCCTGTGTACCGCACGCGAGCTGCTTCTGCACAAGAAGCGCACGAGGCGATCAGACCTACATCCGTGAGGCGCACCCCTGAGAGCGTGAAAGAATACCTAAGCGGCGATCAATTCAGACTGTATAAACTGATCTGGCAGCGATTTATCGCCAGTCAGATGACCCCGGCGCTGATCGAAACGATCACGGCTGATATTGCTGGCACATTCGAGAAGGAAACCTGTTTGTTCCGAGCGACTGGCAGTAAAACAACTTTTCCGGGTTATCGGGCAGTCTATTCCGCAGTCAGAGGCGAAGATGAAAAAGAGGATGAGGATCAGACTGAGCTGCCTCTCGAATCGCTGGTGGTTGGTCAGAAGCAGCGTTTAGTCAAACTGAATCCAAGCCAGCATTTCACCGAACCGCCGCCTCGTTTCACGGAAGCCTCACTGATCCAGGTGCTGGAAGAAAACAAGATCGGCCGGCCTTCCACGTATTCCCCGATCATCACCACCATACAAGCCCGTGGGTATGTGACACGCGAATCGAAACGCCTGGTTCCGACAGAAATCGGTTTCTTGGTTAACGACCTGGTGGTGGAGTACTTCCCTTCGATCGTGGATATCGGCTTTACATCCTCCATGGAAGATAAACTGGATGAAATCGCGCAGGGAGAAACACCCTGGGTTGAGGTGATCCGGAACTTTTACACCCCGTTCAAAGAGAGCCTGGAACACGCTAAAGAAAATATGCCTAAAACGCAGGTGAAACCAGAGCTGATTGGTAGAGCATGCCCGGAATGCGGTGGAGATCTGGTGTTGCGGACGGGACGATTTGGACGGTTTATCAGTTGTTCGAACTTCCCGAAGTGCAAGTACACCGAACCGTGGCTTGAAAAGATTGGCGTGGTCTGCCCGGAATGCCACCAGGGCGATGTCGTGGAGAAGCGGAGCAAGCGCGGAAGAGTGTTTTACGGCTGCTCACGTTACCCTGAATGCAACTATGTTTCCTGGGATAAACCCCTGGCGAGAGCTTGTCCAAAATGCGGAGGTAGATTGACAACCAAGAATGGCAAACAGGCAAGCTGCAGCGACTGCCACTCCCGATATGAGCTCGAAGAAGGCGTCTTGCAGCAGTAGGTGTGATTGGTATAAAACCTGCACCTTAAGAAGTGATAACTACTTTCATCGAGGTGCAGGTATGGAAAACATACTCAATTATTTAAAAGAAAAACTAAAGGTACCAAGAAACCTGGCAATTGCAGCAGCAGTGGCTGGCTTGGTACTCGGATTAATCATTGGGTGGGTGATCCTGCCTGTGCAGTGGACGGATGCTTCCGCTGAGCAATTGCGGGCAGATTTGCGTATTGATTACCTGCGTAACCTGATCACAACCTATACCCTGAATGGGGATAAAGAGAAAGCCATCCAACTCTACCAGGAATTGGGTGAGAAGGCTGATTCAACACTCAGCGAGTTGCTGGCGCAGCCGGGCTTCCTCTCAACAGAACAAATCACGCGGTTCACGACTGCCCTGGGGATCGCCATGCCCCAGGCGAGCGGTGAGGCTGCCAGCACAGCCCCCCTGACGCTTGAGGACGGGACTGAAATTAAAGTAGACACAGGTGAAGACGCTCAACCAGCACAGGAATCCAATACCTTGTTGTGGCTGGGTTTTGGGCTGTTGGCGATCCTCGCCATTGGGGCATATCTTGCTTATCGCTACTACTTTAAGGAGCGACCAGTGGTAGAAGGCAATCCCCTGGACGCTGACACCTCCGAGAATCGCGTTGCACCTGCGGCAGTAAGGCAGCCAGCAGCGGTGCCAATGCGGCCGGCTGCAGAACCAACCCCAGCAACGACGCCTGTCCAGAACCAATCAGCCTTTAAACCGCCTTTATTTGGCAATGGCAAGCAATCCAGCAGCTCACCTGTGCAAAAGCAAAAACCTATTGCTCAGTTCATGTCGACCTATGCATTTGGGGATGACCGCTACGATGAATCGTTCACCTTCGATGCTCCAAATGGTGAATTTTTGGGCGAATGCGGCGTGAGCATTTCGGATATCATCGGTGTGGGAGAACCAAAGAAAATCTCTGCCTTTGATATATGGCTGTTCGATAAAAATGATATTCAAACCGTAACCAAGGTCTTGATGAGCAGACATAGTTTTGAAGATGCGAGTACACGGCAACGATTAGAGATTCGAGGAGAGCCGATTTTAGCAGAGCCCGGGGCGCAATTTGTGCTCCAAACAGCGACACTACGGTTGGAAGGACGCATTGTGGACGTCATGTATGGGGATATGCCCCTACCGGAGGATAGTTACTTCCAGCGCAGCACAGTGGAGTTGGCGATCTACAGGAAATAGATAAGTCGATAGCTGGTAGTTGACAGGAGATAGGAATAAAAGAGATCGGGCTCCAAACGGAGCCCGATCTGTGCTTAAAATATCAGGGGGTTACTCGATTTTGAGGATTTTGATTTTAAGGATGGAATTATTGGGGAGGTGGACCTCGACCGTCTCACCTTTTTTATGCCCCATCAGAGCCGCACCCATGGGAGATTCGTAGGAAATCTTTCGCTGCCGGGGGTTGGCTTCGTTGGCACCAACGATGATGAAGGTCTCTTCGGGCTCGTCTCCTTCCTGGAGGGTGACGGTGTTGCCGATCTGAACCATGGAGGTGTTAAGGTCGGTGTCTTCAATCAACGTAGCAGTAGAAAGAATAGCTTCGATCTGCTGGATCCGTCCTTCGATGAACCCTTGGTCTTCCTTGGCAGCATGATAATCAGCGTTTTCGGAAAGATCACCCATTTCGATAGCATGTTTTAGACGGCGGGCGATTTCTTCGCGGCGGGGACCTTTTAGGTCAGCCAGTTCTTCTTGTAGTTTTGCCTTCCCGGCAGGGGTTAAGAATTGGGGTGTGAGAGCCATGATTGGTGTTTTACTCCTAAGGTAGTGTTTGCGAATCGAAGAGTCGCAGATGTTCGTCAATCGCGTAGCGATCGGTCATGCCAGCGATGTAATCACAGATTGTGCGTTCGAGACCGCGCTGTGGAATGAGTTCCTGGACCGCTTCCGGCAAGGCGGCAGGGGTGCTTTGGTACATCGTGAAGATATCCGTGACGATGCGTTCTGATTTAGCAGCCATGCGCACAACACGATGGTGACGGTAGAGTTTGTTGAAGAGAAAATCCTTCAGTTCGCGGTTGCGGCGATACATGTCCTCACTGAAGCCTGCCACGTTGAAGGGCAGTTTTTGCAGATCGAGGGATGAATTGACATTGCTCTTTCGCAGGTAGCGATCGATGGATTGAATCAGATCCGTGATCTCAAAATTGATCAAGCGGCGGATGATCTGATGTCGTGAAAGGTCGTCCAGCGTCTCGCTACGGCGGCGGCCAATGCTTTCATTGACGATTTCCCAAAGGGCAATTCCATCCAACTGGGATGGGGTGATCATTCCTGAACGCAGACCATCATCGAGGTCGTGGGATGTGTAAGCCAGTTCATCCGCTACATTGGCGATTTGTGCTTCAAGGCTGCCGCGTAATTCAGGGTTATATTCCTGGGCATCGGCGATATCGTAGTCAGTCTCGTGCTTGACCATGCCTTCAAGGACTTCCCAACTCAAGTTAAGACCGGGGAAATCGGGGTAGCGATTTTCCAGTTGGGTCACAATACGCAGGGATTGCTGGTTGTGATTGAAACCCCCATGCTCTTTCATCAGGCGTGCCAGGGCGGTTTCACCGGAATGACCGAACGGAGGATGACCGATATCGTGGGCAAGACAAATGGTTTCAACCAGGTCTTCGTTCGCGCCCAAGGTGCGGGCAACAGACCGACCAATTTGGGTAACTTCGATGGAGTGGGTCAGGCGAGTACGGTAATAATCGCCCTCGTGATAGATGAAAACCTGAGTCTTATACTCAAGCCTGCGAAAAGCCGTGGTATGGATGACCCGGTCACGGTCGCGCTGAAAGCACGTGCGATAGTCCGCTTCTTCCTCGGGGTATTTCCGCCCGCGGGAGTTCTTGCTGCGAATGCCATAGGGAGCAAGGGTTTGGTCCTCGATTTCTTCAAGTTGCTGTCTGCTATAAATCATGCAAAGCCTCTACGGGAATTATACGTGTATTCCATCTGTGCGATGTGAATTAGTTGATGGTTGTGCCAATCGCGTCTCCATCAAGGGCACGTCGGAGAGCCCCAGGTGAAACCGCTGAAAAGATCTGGATAGACAAACCGGGCAATTCCTGGCAGAGGGCCTGCATAGCCTGCACTTTTGTTACCATCCCACCGGTTACGTCCTGGCTGGCTGAGCCCTGCAGGAAGGCGGATGAATCGGAATACGCGGACAGGTGAGGCAAAAGTTGCTGGTTGACTGGATAATCCGCAAAGACACCTTCAACTCTACCAGCGAGCAGGATTCGATCCGGATATAGAAAATGAGCCAGGTGGACGAAAAGGTCTTCAGTGGAGAGGATCGTACCGCCGAGCGTGAGATCCGAGACGACATCCCCATAAACGAGAGGGATCAACCCCAACTCGAAACTCTGAAGGAGCGGCTGCAAATTCCAGGTGTGGATCATGCGATTGTCGGCTGTAATGGAGGCTGAGGGAGGGAAAGCTATGAGGGGCAAGCTCAGTGCCTGTGCCTGGGCAAGAATGACCTGATCCAGGCTGCGGGCACTGTACCAGACTTGTTGAAAACCCTGGCCTTCCATCAGGTTGTGGACACCCTGGCGGGTACCGTAGTGGGCGGCGGCATGATGCCCAAAGGAGCCTGAACCATGACCGAGCAGTAGTCTCTGGGAGGGGTTAGCCTGGCGCCAGGCAGTGATCTGGGATAGGAGATCGTTGATCTGATCGACCAGGGCAGTCTCAGGCTGATCTTTATTGGTGATCAGAGAACCACCCAGCTTGAGGAATGTAAGGCTCTGGGCATGCATACTCGTTTACTCCATGGGGTGGAGATGGGTCGCGAAGACCCAGGGTGAGCCGGCTGAAATAAGGGCTTGTGTGACCGCGGTTTCGGTTTCAGGAGTTACCAGCGCGACCATGTGACCGCCCATCCCTCCGCCTGTGAGTTTGGCGCCAAGGGCGCCTGCCTTTCTGGCGGCAAGAATCAGCGCATCCAATTCAGGGCAGGAAAGCCAGAACGCAGCGAGGTGTTCCTGGTTGGCATCCATTGCCTTACCCAGTGCCTCAAGGTCAGCAATCTGGAACGAGCGTTTGCTGTGTTGGACTAATTCGGCGATGGCATCCAGGTGAGGTTGGATTGCGTCTAGGTCGGTAGCAAGATTCTGCGCAAGTTGGCTCGTCGATTCCCGCGTGGACTTGCGAATGCCCGAATCAGCAACTACGAAGGTAAGCTCCCGGGTCGGTTGGATGAATTCAATCACTTCTCCGCGCTGATAGTAAATGGGTTTTTCATAAGTAATTACAGTGTTATCGATGCCGGATAGGCGGCCGTGCACCGCCTGTTCGGACTGGAAAGCGAGCGTGTTGAGCTCCTGGGGTTTCAGGGGGTGTCCAAGGAAAGCCGACATGGCACGCAGAAGCGAGACAGCAATGGCAGCGCTGGAACCCAAGCCCGCAGCAATTGGCAGTTCAGAGGTGAGGATGATGCGGCATGTGGGTAATTGTTGAAGACCCAGGAAGGAAAAGAGGAGGTTTAGGGTGTGGACCAGGAAATGGTCTTTTCCAAGCTCGCCCAGGTCGTGATCGATGTTCAGAAAAGCGGCCTTGATGTGGATCTTGCCCTGGGGTTGCCCTATTGCCGGCTCAATGGTGGTGCGCACCTTGAGACTGGTGAGAGGAATGGCAATGGCGGGGCTGCCATAAACAACAGCGTGTTCACCCAGTAGGATCAGTTTTCCACAAGCGGTTGCAGTTATTGCTGGCATGGTTCACCTCAATATCAAAGGTAAAGTATTAGCATGACGGCTACAACCCAAAGTAAGATTGCTGCCTGTAGTGGGTGATCTTTTAGCAACACTTCTTCCGGGGTGGAGGTTGTGTCGGAGTTTTGGATCAGGTACATGTAGCGGAAAATACCAAAAAAGACAAAGGGGGTGGTAAGCATCATGGTGTATGTAGGACCCTGTGGATGCGCAGAGAAAGAATAGAGCATGTAGGTGATCAGGATCGATGCAAGCATGACTTCCAAATACTGGTTGAGGAGTGGGATCGAGTAGCCGTCGAGTACTTTTCGAAACTCCCCGGCACTTCCTTCCAGCAGCCTGAGTTCAGCAAAACGCTTACCAAATCCGAGGAAAAGCGCCAGGAGGGCGGTGAGGAAGAAAAGCCATGGGGAGAAGAAGGTAACCTCGATGACACTGATACCTGCAAATACGCGCAATAAGAATCCAATGGCAATGACCATGACATCGACGAGCATGATGTGTTTGAGCCACTTGGAATAGGCGAGCATGAGAAGCGTGTAGGTAACACAAATGAGGCCGAACTTCCAGGAGAGAAGAAATGCCGCGCTAAAGGCCACAAGCGACAAAAGAATGACGAAGACCACAGCGTGTCTCAGGGAAAGACGACCGGAGGCAATCGGGCGGTGGCATTTCTGGGGGTGATGCCGGTCAGCTTTCAGGTCGATGATGTCGTTGATGGTGTAAGTGAGCCCGGAGACCAGGCAGAAGAGGAAAAAGGCTGCCAGAACGCGCAAAGCAGGCAAAGCAAAAAAGAGCTGGCGGTCGAAGACAAGGCCAGCGAAAATGACAAGATTTTTCGTCCATTGGCGGGGACGCATGGTTTCTATCAGGTTTTTCAGCATATGTTTTATCTTACCATAAGGGTATGGTAGCTGATAGCCGACAGGTGATACCTGATTGGAGTTCAGCAAAAACTTGTCCAGGGAAAGTTATTTTTCGAGCGGAAAAACGCAACCCTGCCTACGTAGAACCCTCGGCTACTAAGGGTATAATAAGTTATACTGAAAGGCTTATGGAAAGAATAAGAAATTTTTGCATCATCGCCCACGTGGATCATGGAAAATCCACCCTGGCGGACCGGATGCTCCAGATGACTCACACGATCGCAGACCGCGATATGACAGCGCAGGTTTTGGACACGATGGACCTGGAACGCGAAAAAGGCGTGACAATCAAAGCCTCCGCTGTGCGGATGATCTACAACGCCAAGGATGGGCAGGATTACGAGTTCAACCTGATCGACACGCCCGGACACGTGGACTTCAACTACGAAGTCAGCCGTGCGTTGTACGCCTGTGAAGGAGCGGTTTTAGTTGTCGATGCGACGCAGGGCATTGAAGCCCAGACTCTTGCTAATCTTTACCTGGCGTTGGATGCAAACCTCGTGATCATTCCTGTTATCAACAAGATCGATTTGCAATCGGCAGATGTAGAGGGCGTCAAGCGAGACCTGAAGATTTTACTCGGGGTGGAAGACGAGGAAATTATTCCCATCAGCGCCAAAACTGGATTTGGCGTTGAAGAGGTTTTGGAAGCGATCGTTGCCAAGATTCCCGCTCCGATACGATCAGAAGATAAGCCCCTGAGAGCCTTGATTTTTGATTCTCACTACGACGCGTACAAAGGCGTTATCGCCTATGTCAGGGTTTTTGATGGCAGCCTGACGGCGAACGATAAGGTCGTGATGATGGCAACCGGAACGAAAATCGTTCCTGTAGAAATAGGCATTTTTTCACCGAATCTGCTGCCGATTGACAAATTGAGCGCGGGAGACGTTGGTTACATCGCGACGGGTCTCAAAACTGTTTCGGAGTGTCGGGTTGGTGACACGATCACCAATGCTGCAAAACCAGCAGACGCACCCTTGCCGGGCTATCGGAAAGCAAAGCCAATGGTCTTCGCTGGTGTTTACCCGGTGGAGGGAGAGGATTTTCCCGATTTGAAAGATGCTTTGGAGAAGCTGCAGCTCAACGATGCCTCCCTGACGTTTGAGCCTGAGTCTTCAGAAGCTTTGAATTTCGGGTTCAGGTGCGGCTTCCTCGGGCTCTTCCACATGGAGATCATCCAAGAGCGGATTGAGCGCGAGTATGACCTGGATGTGGTGTTTACCGCACCATCGGTGGAATACAAGGTCGATTTGACCGACGGAAGCACGATCATGATTGATTCACCGGCTGATCTACCCGATGAAGGACGAATAAAAGAGATCTATGAGCCCTGGATGTCGCTGCAGATATTCAGCCCTACGGAGTACTACGGCGTGATCATGGAGATGGTGCGCAAACGGCGTGGAATTTACATCAACCAGGAGTATCCTGCGGCAAACCGGGTGCAACTGAACTTCGAGATCCCACTTTCGGAAATCATCGTGGACTTCTTTGATCTCCTGAAATCAAACACCCACGGCTATGCCTCGATGGATTACCAATTCCTGGAGTATCGTGCCGGGGACTTGGTGAAACTGCAAATACTGCTGAACGAAGAACCAGTGGACGCCCTGACGGCAATTGTGCACAGCCAGGACGCATACCATAAGGGTCAGGCGCTGGTAAGCAAGCTGAAGGAAATCATTCCTCAGCAGCTGTTTACCATCCCGATCCAGGCATATGCCGAAGGAAGGGTCATTTCCCGCGCGAACGTGAAGGCTTTGCGGAAGGACGTGTTGGCAAAGTGTTATGGCGGCGACATTACCCGCAAGAAAAAGCTGCTTGAAAAGCAAAAACGGGGTAAAAAGCGCATGAAAATGGTCGGGAGTGTCGAAATTCCCCAGGAAGCATTCATGGCGATTTTGCGGCTGGAGAATTGATGCCCGAAACAAGTAAGGGCTTTCGTGCCGGCGATATTGCGCGGGTGGCAGTGGCGCTGTTGATCAGCGGTCTGGCAATCTGGCTGCTGGTGCGGCAGATAGACTTGCAGGCATTTCTGGCAGCTCTCAGGTCCTTAACGCCGCTGGCGATGATCTTGATCATCGCTTGTTTTTCTGTCGGTTTGTTCGTCAGGGGGTTGGTTTGCCGGCTGATCCTTGGAAAAGAATTCACTTTTTCAGAAGCATTCTGGGCCATGAACGCAGGCTACCTCCTGAACAGTATTTTACCCCTCAGGCTGGGGGAAGTGGGCAGGGCAGTGCTTCTCGTGAGACACGGCAAGGGTAAGCGCAATTACCCTGAAGTGTTCGCGGCGATCGTGACTGAGCGGATGATGGACCTGATGGTCGGCTCGCTTTTCTTTCTCGCGATTTTGCCGCTTCTGGTCGGAGAAAGCAATCTTAAACGCGTAGTTATCATCACCGCAGTTGTTTTACTGTTTGGCAGTGTAGCCATTTTCGTTAGTACAAGGCACAGAGAAAGCCTGATTCAATGGCTGGAAAACCGCTTTGGATCTAAAAAGTTGATTAGCCAGAGGATACTGCCTGCTCTGGACAAACTACTGACTGGCTTTAAAATTTTTCTGAAACCAAAGCTGTTTTTCACTGCATTCTTGCTGTTAGCAATCAGTTGGGCAATGTCGATGGTGGAATTTGGTATCTTGCAGGTTGCCATTATGGATTACTCCCAATGGTGGTGGCCGTTGTTGATCACGCCCGCGAGTGCTTTTGTGAACGCTCTGCCTGCCGCACCCGCTGGGTTGGGCGTGTTTGAGGCTGGCGCAGTCGCCGCGTATTCGTTGGTTGGAGTGGGGAAGGCTGACGCGCTGGCGATGGCACTGGTGGTACACGCCGTGCAGGTCATCATCCCGGTATTTTTGGGAATGATCGGGATTTACGTGATGGGCGAAAACCTGGGGACTTTGGTCCGAAGCGCAAGAAGACAATCTGGGAGCAGCGAACTCCGATGAAAATTCTAATCACCGCTACCTATTTCCATCCTTACAACTCCGGCTTGTCAGTTTATGCTCTGCGGGTCGCTCGTGGTCTGGTTGGGTTTGGGCATGAGGTGTGTGTGCTCACCTCCCAATATGATAAAAAACTGGCATGCGAGGAAAGCCTGGATGGCGTAAAGATCCTGCGCGTGAAAGTGGGGATGAAGCTTTCCAAAGGTGTGCTGATGCCAGGTTTGAAAGCCCAGGCGAGAAAGTGGGTCGAATGGGCAGATGTTGTGAACGTGCATATGCCCCAGTTTGAGTCTTTTGTGATCGCAGGGTTGGCAAAACAATTGAAGAAACCCCTGGTAGTCACCTATCACTGCGACCTGGTGATGAGCGGCAGTTGGTTCAACCGGTTGGCAGGTTGGGGAACGACCCTGCTCGGCAAACGAGCACTAAAGCAAGCACAGGTGATCGTGCAGAACACGCTTGACTATGCCAGACATTCCAAAGAATTGAAGCCATATCTGGATAAGGTTGTGGAAGTGCCGACACCGGTTGTGTTCTTAGAATCTGGTCTGACTGAAAAGAAATTTTTCCGGGAGAGATTTGACCTGGCGGAAAGTGATAAGGTGATTGGGCTGGCAGGAAGGGTCGCCAGCGAAAAGGGTTACGAATATCTGGCGCAGGCATTACCGGTGGTTTTGGAAAAATACCCCACTGCCAGAGTGGTACATGCTGGCAATTGGAAAGGCGTGATCGGTGAGGAGGCTTACCTGGCGAAGGTCGAAGCGATGATCCGACCCTTTGGCGACAAATGGAAGTCCCTGGGTTTTCTTTCAGACGAAGACTTTATGCGCTTCTTTGTTGCCTGTGATCTGCTCGTATATTCGAGCCTGAATGCGACTGAGTCTTTTGGGATCGTGCAGATCGAAGCAATGTGCCAGGGTACGCCCGTGGTGGCGTCCGACCTTCCGGGAGTAAGGCAGCCCGTGCTGCAAACTGGGTTGGGGCGGATTGTGCCGGTGAGAGATGCCGCCGCTTTGGCTGAGGGGATCATTTCTGTTTTGGACGAAAACCGTGAAGCGCGTATAATCCCTGAGTCTTATTTGAAACAGTTCGAACAAAAAAAAGTAGCCGAACGCTACCAGGAAATTTTTATGTCATTGGTTTAAAGATGAGTGAATTATCAAAAGATCAACTGGATGCGATTTGCGAAAGGCAGCTCTTTTATCTGCCCTATTTTCGCGGTATGCTGCGGGCGGTTGAACAGAGTCAATATCCACAGGAGTTATTGGTAGAGCCAATTCTTGACATTGGCGCGGGAGATGGGCATTTTGCCTGGGCGATGCTGGATGGAAAAATCGTGGATGGCATCGACCCCTGGCTTGCGCCTCTCAGGGAGGCAAGAATCTGGAAGGTATATCGCTCGCTGTCGCTGGCGAACGGTCAGGACCTCCCATTCGCGAGCGGTCAGTTCCCGACCGCTATCAGCAACTCCGTGCTGGAACATATCCCTGGTGTCCAGGAGGTCCTAAACGAGGTTGGACGTTGTCTGCAACCAGGCGGGCATTTCATTTTTGCGGTTCCAAATGAACGATTTAGGACTGAACTTTGGGGCATGGAAGTGCTGCGTAAGGTGGGATTGGGTTTTCTTACCCAGCAATATTCGCAGTTTTTTAATTGGGTATCACGGCATGTCAATTTGGATCCCCCCGAGGTCTGGGTGGAACGGTTGCGGATTGCCGGTTTTAGCGAAGTGAAGCATTGGAACTATTTTCCAAGGAAAGCCCTGCACCAATTGGAACGCGGACATGCTGCCAACCTGCCAAACCTGCTGTGGAAAAAGCTGTTTGGCAAATGGGTCTTATTCAAAAGCAAAAAGAATCCATTCATTCATTTTGACCGCATTCGCCGGTTAGTTGAGTCGCCCGCAGATGAAAATGGTTGCTGCACTTTTTATGTTGCGACGAAGGATTTCTGAGCCTAACCGCAATCGTAGCAGCAACGCGAAAGGGATTGGAATAGAATATCAGCATGGACCCAACTGAAAGCCTGCCAGAAGATGATGACCTCACCGTGCTGGAATACGTGAGGCATTGGATCCATGATCAGTTTAACGTCAGGGAAAAGCCTGCTGGGGAAGTAACGGAAGTAAACGAACAGGTTCATACCACTGAGATTCCCCTTGGTGCGAAACCCGTCTTTTGGATCGGATTGACCCTGATAGTCATCGGGCAAATCTTGCTCGGACTGCAGAAACAATCTTTGCCCGTCGCTGGATTACTGGTGATGGCCATAGGAATGGCAAGTCTGTGGCTTGGAATGCCTCAGCACGAAGCAAAACCCGAAAATCCCACTCAGCCAGTAACTGAAAGTCTAATATTCCAAGTAAAGCCCATCTGGTTGATGGCAACATTGGCGATGTCGGTTGTGTGCTTCCTGCTGTTCTCCGAGAATCGTTTTGGCTGGCTGCAAACCTTGAGCTGGCTGACTGCGATCGCCTGTGGTTTGTATGCATTCTGGCCAGTGAGCAATCCTGAACAAAGCGCACGAAAGTTGAACTGGAAATTCTGGCTTAATTGGAAGAATGACCGGATGTTTTTCGTCCTGGTGCTGGTTGTGGTAGTGTTTGGTTTGATTTTCAGGCTTAAGGATCTGGCAGGATTGCCGCCTGAGGTGATCAGCGCGCAGGTTGAGACGTATTATTCCGTCAGCGAAATCCGGCAGGGAGGAAACTATATCCTGTTTTCGCGCAATACGGTTCCGGAGCCGCTTAACTATTACTGGACGAATTTAGTAAACCTTTTTTCGGGAAAAAGGTTGACAATGGAGGCTATCCGACTGGCAAACGCCTTGGCAGGCTTGATTGGGATGGGCTTTGTTTATGGTCTTGGCAAGAGGATAGCAAACCGATGGGTGGGTTTGGTAGCTGCTGGGCTGGCAGGGGTGAGCTTCTGGCTGGTTTTGCAGGAAAGAGCGGCGATAGGCGGCGGGTTGGTGTTCCCGCTAATGGCAGGCGCGCTTTTTGGCCTGGTGAAAGGTCTGGAAGAGCGGGATGGTCGGTTTTATTTGCTTTCAGCCGTCGCGGTAGGTCTGGGTTTGATGAGCAACAAGATTTTCCTCATTTTTCCCCTGGTTGCCATGGTTGTCATTCTTAGTTGGAAAAGCGAGAAAAAATCGGTTACTCTGGGTCACACGCTTGGTTTGCTTGGCATTGGGTTGTTGCTGAGTGTGATTACGGCGATGCCCCTGATCAGAGCTATCAGCCTTGAGCCGATGAGCTACCTGGCACCGATTTTGGCACGGGTAGGTCAGTATGAAGTCACTTATCCGGGCAATCCGCTGCTGATCTTCCTGGGAAACATCCTGAAAGCACTTGGGCTTGCGAATTGGACCAACCAGGGAAGCTGGGTGGACAGCATCGCCAACCGGGGTGCGGTGGATGGGATGACAGCGATCTTTTTCCTCGTAGGAATTGTCAGCCTCTTAAAGCGATATCGATCAAGCAGGGATTGGAAATTGCTGATACTTCTGCTGCTTTATCCGGTGTTACTGCTGCCCAGTGCCTTCGCCCTGGCATTCCCTTACGAGAATCCCTCCATGACGCGGGCTGTTGGGGCGGCGATTCCTGTTTTGCTGATTGCCGCCTATGGCATCGTTGAGATCTTTAAAGCCGTGACACCAGCTTTGCGGCAAAAGTCCCTGGCAGCGGTGGTGGTCGCAGGCGTTCTGATGCTTGGGCCTATTGTGGTCAGCAATTACAATCTTGTCTTCCAACAATATGCTACCCAATATAAGCGTTCTGCATGGAATGCAAGCGAAATGGCCGATGTTATTCAACGGTTTTATTCTTCGGGTAAAGAGGGGCTTAGTTACCTGATCAGTTACCCCTATTGGGTTGATTCCCGGGCGGTCGCCATCAGCATGAGGCAACCTGAACAAAACCTGAGTTTGCCCGCAACAGAAATTGCCAGCACGGTGAACGTCACCCTTCCGAAATTGTTCATCCTCAATCCGATGGACAAGAACAGCATTGCCGAGTTACAGGCAGTCTATCCGGAGGGAGTTATCAGCACGTATCAGAGCATTAATCCAGACAAGAACTTTATCCTTTTCATTGTAGGTCAATGATCGAATGAACGTAGAAACTGAACAGAAGGTTCACGAAACAAGAAAGATCGATTGGAAGTCCATCGTAGTGGTCGTTTCCTTGGTGACGATTCTCTTCGCTGGGTGGACATTCCGAAGCATGAACAACAATTGGGATGAATCAAAGCATTTGCATCCTGATGAGCGTTACCTTTCGATGGTCATCAATGCCATTGAGCCGGTCTGGACTGCCAGGGAATACTTCGACACTGCCACCTCACCTCTCAATCCCGGAAACAAGGATTTTGGTTTTTTTGTTTATGGAACCTTACCCGTTTTCATCGTGCGATACGCAGGTGAATGGACCGGGGAGGTAGGCTATGACCTGAACACCCTGCTGGGTCGAACGATTTCAGCGGTGATGGATACCATCACCATTTTGCTCACTTTCTTCATTGCCAAAAAACTGTTCAACCGCTGGGTGGGGCTGATCGCAGCTGCACTGTACGCATTTGCGGTGCTGCCGATCCAATTAGCTCATTTCATGACGGTCGATTCATTCACCAATACTTTTGGTATGTTGACCGTGCTGATGGCTGTGATCATCCTGAAACGACCGCTTCTTCCGACCAGTGTGAGCATGGGGAAGGCGAAGCGCGTCTGGTATGCATTCTGGCCTTACCTGGCTTTTGGAGCAGCGCTTGGCATGGCAACCGCATCCAAGATCAATGCAATCGCGCTGGCATTGCTGCTGCCAATGGTGGAGGGGGTGCGGTACTTCAGGCTGGAAAACGAGGAGAAAGAACAAGCCTTCTTGCCAATGATCGGCAGGATCGGCATGGCAGCTGTGATGAGCTTCGTGGTTTTCAGGATATGCCAACCTTATGCGTTTGATGGTCCTGGTTTCTTCAATTTCTCGATCAACCAAAACTGGTGGCAGAGCATGCGATCTCTGCAAGCGCAGAGCACCGGAGAAGTGGATTTCCCGCCTGCGCTGCAATGGGCAAGGCGACCTCTTTTGTTTTCCTTCAAAAACCTGGTGCTGTGGGGAATTGGTCTGCCCTTTGGACTTGCAGCAATCGGCAGCATCGCCGCAATGGGTGTGAATGTAATCCGAAAGAAGCACTGGGATTACCTGCCACTGCTGGTTTGGACGTTAATCTACGCTGCCTGGCAGGGGCTGGCATGGGTTAAGTCCATGCGCTATCTAATGCTCATTTACCCCCTGCTGGCAATTATCGCAGCCTGGGGGCTCTGGCAGTTGATCGCAGCATCTCATGGATTCCGCTGGAGAAAAATAAGGATCTCTGGTAAAAGCCTGCGGGTAATCGGTGTTGTATCCGCGGCATTAGTACTCAGCGGAACTCTTGCCTATGCTTTTGCTTTCAGCCGGATTTACACCCGACCGGTCACACGCGTCGAAGCCTCAGAATGGATCTACGAAAACATCGATGGTCCAATCAACTTAATGTTGGAGACCGAAGTGGGCGATTTTATGCAGCAGGGGCAGTACCGAAACCAGGTTACCCTGCTCCCAGGTCAGAATTACCTTAGTGCGT
>ENA-UPSM01003096-UPSM01003096.1-activated-sludge-metagenome-genome-assembly--contig:-NODE-3096-length-19227-cov-17.802942_pt1 | contig 19227 bp, 15 predicted proteins | sample MGYA00238181_ERZ773283 | MGnify/ENA primary metagenome ERZ773283 (study PRJEB29023, sample SAMN05720199) | activated sludge metagenome | isolation source: Anaerobic digester | place: Japan...
GCTCCAGCTGGTTGGAGCGTGGGCCGGCGGACGCGGTGCTGGCATTGGCGCTTGTTCATCACCTGGCCATTGCCAACAACGTTCCCTTGCCCCGGCTGGCAGAATTCTTCCGCGAGGTGGGGGAATGGCTGGTGCTGGAATTCGTCCCCAAGGAGGACTCCCAGGTACAGAGGTTGCTGGCGACGCGCGAGGACATCTTCCCGGAGTATACGCAGGAGGGAGTAGAGCGCGCTTTTGCCGGCGCCTTCACCCTGGTGGACTCCCAGCCCATCCAGGACTCGCAGCGGCGTTTGTATTTGTTCCGACGTTAGCCATGGCGATTCTGCGGCGGCCGAGGTCAGTTGTGATGTGGGGAGGAAGTCATGCAAAACAGCGGGGAAGATGGCGTGGATATTACCGTCGTGGTCCCGGTATTGAATGAAGAACAAAGCGTCGCGCTTCTCTATCAGGAACTTCTTTCGGCGTTGGAGGCCGTAGGGCAAGTATTTGAGCTGCTGTTTGTAGATGATGGCAGCACCGATGGCACGTACGCGGTCTTGGAGCGTCTGCATCAGCAGGATGCGCGGGTGAAAGTGATTCGATTCCGCCGCAATTTCGGCAAATCGGCGGCATTGGCAGCGGGTTTTGAGGCTGCGGCGGGCGAGGTGGTCTTTACGATGGACGGGGATTTGCAGGATTCCCCTGCGGAGATTCCCCGCTTCCTGGCGCAATTAGCCGAGGGCTACGACCTGGTGTCCGGTTGGAAGTACCCGCGCCATGACTCTTTGGGGAAAACGCTCCCTTCCCGGCTCTTTAACTGGACGGTGGCCGTGACCACGGGGGTCAAACTGCATGATTTCAACTGTGGTTTCAAAGCCTATCGGCGTGAAATCGTCAAAGAGATCCGGTTGTACGGCGAGCTGCATCGTTACACACCCATCCTGGCATATCAGAGGGGCTTTCGTGTCACCGAGATCAAAGTGGCGCATCGTCCGCGAAAATATGGGCGTTCCAAATATGGCTTTCGTCGCTTTGCGCGAGGCTTTTTTGACTTACTCACCGTGCTTTTTCTGGGGGCCTATACCTGGCGTCCTCTGCACATGTTCGGGTGGGCCGGGATTGGCGCTTTTGGCCTGGGATTCTTGATTAATCTGTATCTCGCGATTTTGTGGTTCACGGGCCGGGGGCCGATCGGCAATCGTCCCTTGCTGACGTTAGGGGTATTGTTGATGACCGTTGGGATGCAGTTTTTTTCCATTGGTCTGCTGGCCGAGATGATCACACATGGACAGGCGGAACAGCAGGCCAGTTATTCGATCCGTAACAGGTTAGGCGAATGAGCAAACACGGCAATTTGCAGAAATACGAAAATCCGAATCCGGTACAGCGGTGGTTGTTGGGGCGCTTTTTGCGGCAAGCCGCGACTCTGACCGGGAGATTGGGGGTCACGTCGGTATTGGACGCCGGTTGTGCAGAGGGTTTCGTGAGCCGCTATCTGCGTGAGAGGTGGCCTGCGCCAGCTACTTTCTGGGGCGTGGATGTAGATGAATGGGCGCTGGCGCGCGGGAAAAGTCTCGCGCCATGGTTGTCTCGTGCGAAGGCCAGCGTGTTGGCCCTGCCTTTTGCCGAGGATCAGTTTGACCTGGTGCTCTGTACGGAGGTTTTGGAACACCTGGCTGAGCCGCTGGTTGCCTTACGTGAATTGCGGCGGGTGAGTCGTCGTTATGTGCTGTTAAGCGTCCCTCATGAGCCGTGGTTTCGGTCACTGAATTTTTTGCGGGGTAAGCATATCCGGAATTGGGGCAATGACCCAGAGCATCTACAATTGTGGGGTTATCATGAATTTGCGGAGTTCGTATCAGGGGAATTGAAAATCCTGCAGCAGGTGCGTGCTTTCCCGTGGCTGGTGTTGCTCTGTAGCAAACAAGCGTAAGTTGAATCGAAAGGTTGAGGAATGAAGCGTTATCCGGTTCTTTACCCATTCCTGTTTGCTGCGAACTTCGTCTTGCTGACAACGGTGACCAATCTGGCGCAAATGCCGCTGGATTTTGCAGTCAGGCCGCTGGTGATGGTCCTCGCGCTCACAACGGTGCTTTTTTTAGGGTTGCGTCATTGGATGGGGGATAGCAATCGCGCCGCATGGTTGACCTTTCTGGTGCTGGTAGGCGTGCTGTATTTTCAACATGGCTATGCTCTGGCGTCTAAGTTGCTTTTACAGGGCTTTAGCCTTGAGAAACGCTTGTTATTTTTTGCGGTCTGGGCTGCCCTGTTTGTATTTCTGGGCACTCCCGCATTTTGGCGCCGTCTTGCCCCTCATGCATGGCAGGTGACTGCCTTATTGAACATGATTGCAGTGGCTATCATCATCGTGCCCGTTTATGGTATTTTCCAATTCGCCCTGACCAACGCGGGGGGGTATCACTATCAAAGCCCGCCATTGCCCCAGATACAGCCACAGAACACGCCGGAACAGCTCCCCGATATTTACTACATTGTCCTGGACGGCTATGCGCGGGACGATGTGTTGTCCAGACTTTATGATTTCGATAATCGGCCTCTGGTGGAAGCTCTCACACGCCGTGGCTTTTATGTGGTCCCCGCGGCGCAGAGCAACTACATGCACACTTTTCTCTCTGTCGCGGCGACGCTCAATTTTGATTATTTGAACGATCTTGCTGCGCCCTTAGCAAATTCCTCCGCGCGTGTCCCATTCCTGGACTTGATTCAGCACAGTCGTAGTCGTGCGCTGTTGGAAAATGCAGGTTACCGCTCGTTTGCCCTTTCCAGTGGGCTGCTGTTTACTGAGATCGAGACTGCTGACGTTTATCTATCCCCTCATCCCTCGCCACTCAATGAGTTGGAGGGTCTTTTGCTTTCCAATACGCTGCTGCAACTTCCATTAGAAATCACGGGGCAGGAGGCGTATCTCCCTGGCTATCGCGCTCATCAGGAACGCATTCTCTATGCTTTTGAGACGCTCTCTCAATTACCTGCTGTAACAGGGCCCAAGTTCGTATTTGCGCATATCATCGCACCGCATCCACCCTTTGTTTTCGATCGCACGGGGGCTTCTATCCAACCGGATCGGACATATTTCTTGGGTGACGCTGACGGCTATCGCGGCAATACGGCGGAATATCTTCGGCAGTATGTGGACGAATTGACCTTCATCAACACGCTGTTACAACAGACCCTGGATGCCATCCTGGCAGCCTCGGAGACGCCGCCGATCATCCTGATTCAGGCCGATCATGGCCCCGGCGCCTATCTGCAATGGGAATCGGCGGAAGACTCGTGTTTGTGGGAACGCTTTTCCATTTTCAGCGCGTATTACTTGCCCGGCGACGCCTCTGCGCGCCTGTATGAGACCATCACGCCGGTGAACTCTTTCCGCGTCATCTTCGATGCGTATTTCGGTACAGATCTGGGTTTGCTTCCTGATCGCAGCTATTTTTCCACCTGGAACAAGCCCTATGCCTTTCAGGATGTCACCGCGGCCAGTCGCGTGCCTTGTGGGGCGCCCTGAGCTTTTATCGGGACGTCGGCGCGCGCACGTGCAGGGGAATCGAGGATGGGGAGGTATTTCATGTTGCGACAGCAACGCAATTCTCTTGAGGCTTCCAGTCAAGACTTTTCGCAACGCTATTTCACCTGGCTTTGGATGGCTATTCTCTGTGTGGGATTTTGGCTGCGGATTTGCAGCCCGCATGTTTCGAGCTTATGGCTTGATGAGGTGCTAAGCGTAAAGCGAGCCGCCTTGCCAGACTGGGCGACTTATGTGCAAGCTACTGGCTCTTCCGGGCATGGGCCTATCTACGAGTGGCTTATTCTTCGCCCATGGATGCTCTTGGGAACACATGAATTCTATCTGCGTTTTCCGGGTGTTCTGTTGGGGACGCTGAATCACGCCTTGGTTTTTGTGATCGGTCGGCGCCTTTTTGGTCACAGAGTGGCGTTGTTGGGCGGGCTGGTCTTTGCGCTTTCTGCTTTTTATATCGCATATACCCAAGAAACGCGTCCGTATGTGTTGGCGGCTTTGTTTGTCGCCTTGATGTTTTTGTTTTTTGTGCGAGTTTTCTGGCGGAATGACGTCAGCCCCAAACGTCGGCTTCGGGACTATGGCGGCTATGTGCTTTTTGCATCGCTTGCTTTATATTCGCACTATACCACGGCATTCCAACTTCTCGTCCTGGCGCTTGTGGGATACGGTTACATCGTTTTCAGGCGCGAGTGGAGGATGTTGTGGACCTGGTCTTTGGCGCAGGTCATAATTCTCTTGTCATTCTTCCCATGGTTGAGTGTGTTTTTGAAGCAGTTCCAGAGTCAACCCTTCGGTTGGATCGCACCGCAAGACCTTGTGGTAATGCTCCAATTCATTCCCCGGATCTATTGGAATTATCCTGTGATTGACTGGCCAGCCCTCCGACTTATTTTCGTGACCGTTATCGTGGTCACATTGTTGGTATTGCTTTGGCCTTCCTGGCGAAGACAACGCCTTCCTAATCTGGATGCCTGGATTCTTTTGGGGATAGTCGCGTGGGTGCCGGTGCTCGTAGTGATGGCGCCTTCGCTATTCTGGCATCCATTTTTTGTCTCGCGTTATTTATTGTATATCACTACCTTTACGGCGCTTTTCATGGGCTGGATCTTGGCCTCGGCCCTGGACCGGCAGCGCTTCTTGGGCGCCGTACTCCTTCTGCTGGTCAGTGTGAGCATGTTTATCTCCGCTTATGGATGGACACGCACAGACTGGAAGGAGGATTGGCACGGGGTTGTCGAATATCTTGAGGCCAACGCCTTGCCGGATAGTGTGGTGATCCTCTTTTTCCGCCAACTTTCCGTGCCCTTTGAGTATTATTATCAGAATCCCTTGCCGGTGCGCGCCACTGTTGATTCTGTGGCCAAAGCCGAACAAATCACCCGCGAAGCGACTTCTTATCAATCTGTATGGATTCTCCGTGGGCTAAATCACTTCGCTCCAGAGGAGGGGCTGCAGCAGATCGTATTACAGGGCCTGCCTTCCGAACCGGTTCATTGCGTGACTTTCGGCGAGTATTCCGTGCTGGAACTTTGTGAATATGTGCGCAAACCCTGAGCCTGCTTCCACGTCCTCGCGTTTCCGAGATTTATTGCACGGGTTGATGCTGAGCCATGCGCCGCGGATGCGGGGGTTGCGGCGACTTTTGCTCGCCCTGATTTGTGTGGCGGGCCTGCTCAGCCTGGCTTTCAGCGCTCAATCTCTCGTCCCGCCCTACGTTTACATGAAGGATTTCATCCAGGAATATCTGCTTGCCAGGGCGGTTTTGAGCGGTGAAAATCCTTACCTGCCCTTGCCGGTGTTGGCTGCCGAACACCTCGGCGCTCTGCCCACCCCCGTTTTTCCACATCCGACGCCCCATCCCCCGCCGGTGGCCTTGCTTGCCTTGCCCCTGGGGTGGCTGGACTACGAGCTTGCGGCGCGAGTGTGGTTTGTGCTGGAGTTGCTTTTCCTTGCTGCCGTCTGCGGTTTGCTGTTGAGAACTGTGGGAGCGCCGGTGCGCCTTTGGTTAGCAGGGGCGTTGCTGTTGACGCTGCTGATGTGGAGCCCGGTTTCCGAGGAGCTGGCCATCGGGCAGCTGATGCTCTTACTTTTGCTCTGTCTCACGCTGTTGTGGCGCGCGGTGCGCGCGGGAGATGACCTTCAGGCCGGCATCTTTCTGGGGGCGATGCTCTCCCTCAAGTTGATGGGATGGCCCCTGGCCATGTGGCTGGCTTTGCAGCGGAAGTGGCGCGCTTTGGCGGCCACGGCGGTGACGGTCATTGTGGCGCACATCGCCGCCGCTTTGCTGATGGGATGGCAGCCCGTGGTGGATTATTACCTTCGGGTCGGCGGCGAGGTCGCGCCGTTGTATCAGGCCCACGCGGGGAATTTTTCCCTGTGGACGGTGGGCTGGCGTCTGCTGGATGGCACCGGCTCGCCAGTGTTGGTGGGCATCACCGCGCCGCCGCTCATTGCTGCGCCTTCATGGGCGCCTTTCCTCTCCCTGGCGTTGCCTGTGGCGGTGACGGGGATCGGCCTGCTCGCCGCGCGGGGACGTGACATCGAGGGCGGATTTGGCGTGTTGCTCTGTATCAGCTTGCTGGTCAACCCGGTGGCGTGGAGCCATTACCTCACTTTGACCCTCGTGCCGCTGACGATTGCCGGAAGGCGGTTGCTGCGCTTGAACTTTCCCGCGTCCTTGACAGTGCACTTTGTGCTGATCAGTTTGCTGTTGTGGCTGCCTCGTGGCACTTTGAATGCCTTGATAGCGACCTTGGGCGCCGCGCCAGGAAGTGTGGCCCCGCGAGTTCCCTTCGCCGTCAGCTTGTTGAGCCTTCTGCCGGCCGTGGCCGTCTTGGGACTGGCGGCGCTGCTCTGGCGGCTGAGCCCTGCTGGGGTCCCTGCGCCGCTAGATACCCGTCACCCCGGATAAGATGAGGACGCGCAGGAATATCCCCGTGGACAAGATCGCGCCCAGGCGCCTGTCTCGTTTGTCTCATTGTCATTCTGGCCCTCGTCTATCTGGCTTTCACCTGCACTGGGATTCCTTTATGGGGGCGTATTTCGATTCCACGGCGAGCTTGCCTTGAGCACCCCTGAGAATTAAGACACACGGAGTGTTAGCACTATGAATAAAAAGACGTTATCTCACGCAAGTAGCTGGTTGTTTCTGTATCCATTTCTCTTTGCTGTTTATCTCGTGCTGGAGTTGTCTTTTAAATTTGACTTTGCTTTCAGCACGCTTGGGCGAAGTTTAGCAATAGTTTTGTTATTTGTGGGCCTATGCATGATAGGTTTCTACAAATTGGAGCGCAGCTGGGAACGCGCCGCTTTTGTGACGACACTTCTGTTTTTCATCCTTTTCTATTATGGCTTATTTTATGGTGTGGCCTGGAAGTGGCGAATTGGCGAGTTTCGGATTGGACGACATGAAATTCTGTTCCCTCTATGGGTGGTATTGTTGAGCTTCTTGGGGAGTCGGTGGGCCTGGCGGCATTTTCGAGCCCCGCAGTTAATCACCACTTTCTTGAGTGTCACTATTGTGATCGCGATGATATTTTCTGCGGGGCGTTATGGCGTAAGACGGTTGGCTGGCGCGTCGGTGCTGCCGGCTCAACCCGCTGCGATCAGCTTGCAGCATGATGAGGAAGTAAAGCTGGCGGGAGCAACTCTTCCGGACATTTATTACATTATTCCCGATAGCTATGCGCGCGCCGATGTTTTGGAAAGATTTTTTGGTTTTGACAATGCAGACTTCCTGACGGCCTTGCGCGAGCGGGGATTCTATATCGCCGATGAAAGCCGAAGTAATTACGTGCAGACGGCCCTTTCCCTGGCGTCGTCACTCAACATGGATTATCTGGAAGCGACACCAGCGGATGCCGGTGATAGGGATGCGCTTGAGCAGCTGCTACGTCACAGCAAGGTACGGCAGTCGCTTGCGGAGATGGGATATCGTGTGATCGCTTTTGAAAGCGGCTATCCTATAACAGAGCTGGGGGATGCGGATGTTTATTTGCACAGCACGGATTATCTTAATGTGAATGCCGTTGAAGGGTTACTGTTGATCAACTCTGCTGCGGTCATTGCCATGGATAAAGGCTGGCTGAGCGTTCCTGTGGCCGGGCGCGCGAACTTCACCCAGGTGCAATATGCTTTGAAGCAGCTGCCGGAAGTGGCGCAACTTCCAGGTCCCAAATTTGTGTTTATGCATATTGTCGCGCCACATCCCCCTTTCAACGTGACGCGGACCGGCAGTTTTATGGCGCCTCTCTCGCCTGATTTCGGTAGTCTGGATGGGGATGGTCGCTCTGGCTCTCCCGAAGTTTATGTTTCTGGATACATAGAGAAATTGTTGTATACCAATCAGAGGTTGTTAACGGCTGTGGATGCCATCCTGGACCAGTCTGAAACTCCGCCCGTCATCATTATCCAGGGAGATCATGGCTCTGGAATGCTGTGGAGTGTAAATTCGATGGCAGAAACTTGTATGTGGGAACGAGCGGCCATTTTCAATGCTTATTACTTGCCCGTTGCAGGCTTAGATAGGCTCTACCCTACTATCACTCCGGTCAATACCTTTCGCGTAATCTTTGATACCGTGTTTGAGAGCCATCTGGGAACGCTTGAAGATTTGACTTACTATTCTTCATGGCAACGGCCGTATCAGTTCACCGATGTCACTGCTCTCACCGATTCCCCGTGTGCCGTGCCGGAGAACTAATTGGATGTAGCGCGTAGAAAGAATGTCAAAACAAGTGTCATCTCATGCTGCTGATTCCAGCCGCCTCTGGCTTGTGACTGCGGCGATCCTGGTAATTCTTGCCGTCTTTGTTGATGGGTATATCCTGCATCTATATGCCCGGACCTTCTCGGATTTTTCCCAGGACTATGAGGCCGCAGCGGCTTTACGGGCTGGCACTTCCATCTATGACCCCAGCTTCAGCAAGCAGAACAATCATCCACCCTTCGTGGCCCTGTTTTTTGTCCCCTTGACTTTTTTCTCTGCCCCGACAGCTTTCATGATCTGGGGTATTTTGAGCGCTGGAGTGTATTTATGGATACTGTGGCAGGTGGGAAATACGTTGGGTATTGTCTTGCCTCTTCATGGGCGGCTTTTGATTATGGGCTTAGCGTTGATCTGGCATCCCTTCATTTCCCACCTGGCGCTCGGGCAAATTTCTATTATCGTGGCGGCGTGTGTTATGGGGGCATGGTCCCTGTTGCGTCTGCAGCATGAAGAGCTGGCCGGGTTACTCTTGGGTTTTGCGACAGCTTTCAAGCTCTACCCCGCGATATTGGCATTATATTTATTGCTCCGCGGCCATCATAAGGCCTTGGGCGTGATGCTCCTCACCGCCGTGCTCTTTTCATTATTGCCGCTATTTTGGGTTGCCCCACAGGATTTCTCGCTTTACATTACCGACATTGTGGGGGCTAATGCGACCGTGTATGTTGGATTTCCCGCCAATGTCTCATGGGCCTCCTTGATGGAACGGCTATTTGCTGGTGGGCAATGGATAGAACCTTTGTGGGCCTTTCCCCAGCTGGCGCGTTGGCTTACGTTAGCATTTAGTCTGGGGTTTCTCGTCATTCTGGCATGGCAGCTCCAGCGCTTCCCGCGCACACTCCTGGGAGAGGCTGCGGCATGGAGCAGCGTTTGTGTGGTGATGCTTTTGTTGACTCCCATAAGCTGGCAGCACGCCTTTGCGCTCCTCATATTGCCTTTGGGGGTCTTGGGGCGCGCGTATCAGATCAATCCAGCGCGTTGGCTCCGTTGGTGTAGCCTGTCGGTTTTTGTCACCTTCTCCCTGCCGGATTTTAGTCTTGGCCGATGGTTTATGGCCTGGAGTGCGCCTGGCCGCATGCCCTGGACTTTGGGATGGGTCATGTCCCTGCCGACTTTAGGCTTATTGGGGCTGTGGTTGTTGTTGAGCACGCTTGCCAGGCAAGAGGGGCCATCGCTTCACCGTGAACGCGGGCGTTCGTAGCTATACCAGACGCGGGCACAAACTGTGTTTCATGTCAGATTGTCAACTCGTGCTATACTTACCACATGACAATACAATTAGAGTTCACCCCGGAAATTCAGGCTCAGCTCCAGTACGAACGCTATCACCCCCCGCACCCGATAGTCCAGCGGCGCATGGAAACGCTGTGGCTGAAAAGCCAGGGATTGCCGCAGACGCAAATTGCCCAGTTGGCGGGGATTAGTCCCCATACGATGCGCGAGTATTTTCGCCTGTATCAAGCGGGCGGCATGGCGCGGCTCAAGGAATTGCCTCTGTATCACCCTCCCAGCGACTTGGCCGCGCATACGGTCAGTTGGGAGGCGCATTTCCGGGCGGACCCTCCGGCCACAATCAAAGAAGCGCAGAGTGAAATCGAGACCCTCACCGGCATGCGCCGGAGTGAGACGCAAGTGCGGCACTATCTTAAGACGCTGGGGCTGCGGTGTCGCCAGGTGGGGATGCTCCCGGCCAAAGCCGACCCCGAAGTGCAGGCCACCTATCTGGAGACCGAATTAGAACCGCGCCTGGCCGAAGCCCAGGCCGGGCAACGCGCCGTCTTTTTGGTGGATGCCGCGCATTTTGTGCTCGCGCCGTTCCTCGGGTTTCTATGGTGTTTCGCCCGGATGTTCATTCAGGCCCCCGCCGGCCGCCAGCGCTTCAATGTATTGGGTGCGTTAAATGCCATCACGCACGATTTGGTCATGGTCACCAACGATACCTCTATCACGGCGACCGAAGTCTGTGCCTTACTGCATCAATTGGCGGATTTGCACGTAACCCTTCCTATTACTGTGGTGCTGGATAATGCCCGCTACCAGAAGTGTGCGCTGGTGCTCGCTACTGCCGCAGAATTGCACATTGAATGATGCTTTCTTCCGGCCTATTCCCCGAACTTGAACTTGATCGAACGTTTGTGGAAGTTTGTCAAAAAGCAGTGTTTGTATTCCCACTACTATGCCGATTTTGCTGCGTTCAAGACGGCGATTACGACTTGCTTGGAGCAAACCAGTACTACGCATAAAGCCGCTCTGGATTTGCTCCTAACGCTACGCTTCCAACGCTTTGAAAAAGCGCAGTTTATGCCCGCGTGAAGTATAATAGCATTAGGGGCATGTTCAGTGCGTATCATTTGCCGGCGATGCCTCAGCGTGCTTTTATGAGAATGTACAGTGCGCATGGACAAACCATTTATTTTGAGGCAAAGATGATGCTGGATGAGAACGCCGTGGCCTTGAAGGAAATGGGCTATACTTTCGCATGAAACTCTGGTGACGTAATTGCCTTCATGATTTGTCGGTTTACTGATTTGAATAAGAATAAGAGAGCATTAGAAACAGCATATTTTTCCCCTGGATGCTCCGCTCTATCACAGCGGCTCAAGGGCGTGGACTGGCTTGCGGTGGGTTTAACGCTTGGCTGGACGGCGGTGCTGTTGGCGCTGAGTCTGGCACGTTATGCTGGCTACAATGCCGGTATGTTCGATCTGGGCAACATGGCGCAATCCATTTGGAATGGGTCGCAGGGTCGTCCCCTCACGTTTACCTCTGAGCAGGGTGCCTTTAGCCGGATGGCCTTGCACGTCGAACTCATCTATTGGTTGTTTGTGCCGCTATATGCGCTCTGGCCTGATCCTCGTCTGTTGCTTACGCTACAAGTTGCTGGCTTTGCCGCGGGCGCCTGGCCCCTCTATCGGTTAGCCCGGCGGCGCCTGCATCACCAGGGGGCCGCACGTGGCCTACTGGTGTGCTATCTGTTCTACCCCACTGCCCAAAATGCCGTCCTCTTCGATTTCCATGGTGACACGTTGGCAATTCCGTTTTTACTCCTTGCCTTGGATGCTCTGGATTGCCGGGCGTGGCGCACCTACGCGCTGTGGATTTTGCTGGCGCTGAGCTGCAAGTTCTATGTTGCTGTGCCAGTCGGTGCGCTGGGCGTCACATTGTGGCTCAAAGGCGAACGCCGCGTCGGGCTGGCAACGGCCTTAGGCGCTGCGGTCTGGTTGAGTGTTACTTTCCTGATTATCCGTCCGCTTTTTGCCCCGCCTGAAGCCGCGTTGGTAAATGCCACCACCGCGAGCTACATCAACTTTTACTTTGGACAAATTCTACGCACGCTTCCTGAAACATGGCTACCGCGATTGCTGACTGCCATCATTGTCTTATTGCCCACTCTCTGGCTGGGATGGCGCGCCCCGTTGTGGTTGGTGCCGGTGAGTTCTGTGGTGTTGCCGGCCTTACTCAGCACAGGTCCGGGGCCCTCCTACGGCTACCGCTATCACCACTATGCGCTGGCTGTGCCTTTCCAACTATTCGCTATTTTGCAGGGAGCGCAAGCGCTGCGGGAGAGGCAGATGCAGGTAGGAGAGGTAGTCAAGCATCGTGGTCGCCCCTGGCAGGGAGAGTTGTTCCTCACGGCAGGGATGACGCTCATCTTTGCCGTAGGGCTGGTGGATATTCCTTTCAATCCCCGTTTTTGGATGGCGCCACCAGGGTGGGGACTGGACCAGTGGGCCTACGGGCGCACCGCACGGGATGCGTTCAAGGATGCGTGGCTGGCTGAAACTGTGCCTCCTGAAGTGCCTTTGGCAGCTTCCTTGTTTCTCGCACCCCACGTGGCTAATCGGGAAACCCTCTACCTCAGCCGTTATCCCGAAGCTCTCACCGAACTGCACCAGCCCGATCATCTTTACCAGACCCGCTATCTCATGGAGCATCCCGAAAGCCTGGACCACTTGCAGCTGGCCCAGAGCCTTTCGGAGGTGGACTACGTGCTGACCGATGCACTCTTTGATTATGCCGTTCCGCTAGAGGGTGGTTTGACCTTTGGCGGCGTACTCTACGATGTCCCTGCGATCATGCTGCTGCTGCGCGCGCCGGAGTTTGGTCTGGTTACTGCCCAGGATGGTCTACTCTGGTTCGTACGCGACCCACAGCCCTCAGCACGATTGCTTCAGCAGGTGGAGCGATTGCCTGGCGATGCAGCGCCTGCGCCGTTAGCCGTCTTCGATGAGGCGTTGGCGCTGCTAGAAGTAGAACTCACCCCGCTGGGCGCGGAACGCTTTCGCCTGCGTTGTGTGTGGCAGCCCCTGCCTGATCTGGAAAACCGTGCGTTGTTCGCCGTCAGCTGGCTGGAAGGCGTGCCCCATAGTCGCGTGCCCCATCTGCCGACGCTGGCACTCTATCCTACCGTGGTTTGGGAGCCAGGTGAGGCTGTGCAGGAAACTTTCGATTTCACTGTGCCATCAGGGTTGCCTCCCGGCGAGTACACTGTGTGGACAGGTTGGTATGATGGCGCGAACGTCTTTGCAGCCTCCACGGATGCCCGCAGCCAGGTAGGCGAGGCTGTCCCCATTGCCGTGTTGACGATGGAGTAAGGCAAGCATGAGTGCCCCGACGACAGCTCCTATCACCTCTCGCTGGCGCAAGACCTTGACCTGGTTGGCGCTCGTTCTCGGTCTGTGCGTGCTGGGGTGGCAATTGGGACGCTTTGATGCGCGCGCCACCGTGGTTGTAGGGGATTTTGTGGAATATTGGGCTGCCGGGCGGCTCTGCTGGCAGGGCGAAAATCCTTATGCTCTTGAACTGTTGGCTCCCCTGCAGCAAAGCGCGGGCAGTTCCAAACCTCGCCCGCTGCTTATGCACAATCCACCCTGGGCGCTGACGCTGGTGTTGCCATTTGCCTTGCTTGATTACGGTCCGGCACGGCTGGCCTGGACGCTGTTTCTGCTTGCCGTGTTACTGCTCAGCACGGATTTACTTTGGCATGTCTATGCCGGACCGCCGAAGCAACGCTGGCTAGCCTGGGTGCTGGGGCTCTTCTTTGCACCGGCACTGTTCGCGTTGAATATCGGCCAGATCAGTCCTCTGCTCCTGCTGGGATTGGCAGGCTTCTTGTGGTTTGCCCACCGCGAGCAGTGGTTCTGGGCAGGAGTGGCGGCCACGCTGCTCACCATTAAGCCGCAGCTGTTTTATCTTCTCTGGCCGGCGCTGGCGTTTTGGGTTGTGGCGACGCGTCGCTGGCAGCTGGTGGGTGGTGGCATTTTGGGGGTTGCAGCAGGGCTGGTGCTCCCGTTGCTCCTGCGCCCCGATGTCATTGGGGATTATGTCCGTGCCAGTCTCACTCATCCACCGGAGCGTTGGATCACGCCGACGCTGGGTGCGGTATTACGCCTGCAATGGGGCTGGGATAAGCTCTGGTTGCAATTCTTCCCCCCGCTGTTGGGGACGCTGCTGGCGCTGGCCCTATATTTCCGCTGCCGGCAACGGCCCTGGCGCTGGCAGGCACAGATCCATGGCTTGTTGTTTTTCTCCCTGCTTACTACGGCCTACAGCTGGTCACACGATCAAATTTTGCTTTTGGCGCCGGTGATAGCCACCATTGCTCCTCTGCTTTCCCGGCACCGCTATGGCTTGTTAGGAAGTGCCTTGGGTGGATACCTGTTGCTCAACTTGGTGGCGTTTGTCATTCATTTCCTCGGATTGAATGAGATCTGGTACATCTGGATAGCTCCAGCGTGGCTATTATGGTATGCTATGGTGCATGGGCAAGAAGGCGATGAAGCGTAAACTCCTTTTGGCTGTGTTGACGGCGTTTCTTTTGGGCCTTGTCTTCTTCTCTCCTGTCCTTACTGGCCAGGGTGAGGAGGATTTTGTAGTTTACTGGTCGGCGTTGCGCCTGCTGGTCTCCGGCGGTGATCCCTACGATCCCGGGGCGATGGAAGTGACCATCCACAGCGTACGTCCCGGGCGCGCTTGGGGGCGCGGTGTAGCCTGGAATCTGCCCTGGTTGTTGCTCCTCTTGGCTCCTCTGGGCTGGCTGCCCTTCGATATTGCGGTGCGCGTATGGTTACTGTTGAATCTGGGCCTGATTGGCTGGACAGTGCTTTTGATCTGGCAGGCTTTCCGCCCGGATGGGAAGGGTGGAGTGGTCGCCTTGGTCGTCGGGCTCCTCTTTGGGGGGACACTATCCGCGCTGCAAATGGGCCAGATCACGGTGCTGGTGTTGCTGGCGCTGGTGCTGTGCATCCGCTGGCTGATGGCGGGGCGGGATTTTTGCGCCGGGGCAATCTTGCTTCTAGCGACGATCAAGCCCCATCTGGCTTATTTCTGCGTTTTTTTGCTGTTGGTCTGGACAATACGGGAGCGTCGTTGGCGTGTGTGGCTGGGAGGTAGCGTGGCCCTCGTCGCGGCGCTGGTGCTCTCGTGGCTTATGCTGCCGGATTGGCTCAGTTCCTATCTGGCGCTAATGCGTGATGCGCCGGTGCTTACGTATTCGACCGCCACCCTGGGTGGGGTGGCACAACAGCTTTGGGGCGTCGGTTGGCTGCGGTGGAGTGGGGTGCTGCTTATCCCCCTGGCATGGCCGTTTACCCGGTTGATTGCACGTTACGGCTGGCCCATCAGCCTGAGCCTGGCTTTACTTATCTCTCTGCCCTTGGCTCCCTACGGTTTTGGCTTTGATCAACTGATGCTCTTGCCCGCGATTTTGTTGCTGCTGACATGGGTGCTAGACGGCAGACTTCCCCCGCGAGAAACGTACTTTCTCATCGGGGGGCTTATCGCGATCTATAGCGGGTTATTTTGGTTGCTTACCTTGCCTGGCTTGCCCTATCACTATCTAGCTTGGGTTCCCTTCGCCATTGCGTCTCTCTATGCCGTCCTCTGGAAACGTAGTCCCTTGAACCAATTTCAAATGACTGCGAGTGTCGGAAAGGGCGCTTGAGTGATGGCGGGAATATACTGACACCTTCGTGCAGATTGGGACGCGCATCTCCGGTCGGGAGATCTTCGCTTCATCGCACGCGAGTGAAAATCATCGCGCTGTTGTCGCGATACATCTCTCGCCACGCGGAGGCATCCTGTACCGCCGCCACCAGTCCGGCCTGCTCCTGCGGGCTGAGCATCAACGTTTGGATCCCATACTTTTCCAGCGTCGCTTCCCAGCCCGGCGCCGCCGCGGAGATGTGGAGGTAATCCAGCCACAGGTCGGCGGGATAGAGCTCGATGCGCCCATCCACGAAGACCGGATATTCGGGTTGCGCGGCCCAGATCAGATAGCTGCCGAAGGACATCGCGTGAAATAACGGCCCCGGCAGGCGTTCCTGCAACAGGAACTCTGTCGCCGCGATGGGGGTCTCCGCCGAAATCAGGCCCCGCTTCTCCGGCGCCAGCGGCCACAGCGCCTTGAACCACGGCAGCGAGAGCACCGCGCCCCATAGCAACAGTCCCACCAGCGCCAGATTCAGCACATTTTCGATTTTTGATTTTTGATTTTGGAGATCCGCCTTCTCGCTTTCCCGCTTTTTCGCTTTTTCGCTTTCTCGCTTTTCCGCCTTTTCGCCTTTTCGCTTTCTCATCTCTTCGCCAAGGCGTGCCACATGCTCCGCCAGCACCGGCGCCATCACCAGCCCGAACCAGATGCTGCCGCGCGAGGTGCGCATCCCCAGCCCGCCGAAGGCCAGAAAAGTGAGCAGTTGCGAGGGGGTGGGCCGTTTGGGCGAGAGCGCCAGGATCGCGGCGCTCAGCAACAGCCCGCCGAAGAACAGCTGTCCTCCCAGCGTGTCGAACGTGGGCGGCGCCCATTCCGGCACCAGATTCTGGATGATGGGGTCGCTCGTCATCCCGCTGACGTAGGCGAACGTCCCCAAGCCGCGCGGGCTGAGCGCACAGGCCCCCAGCGAGAGCGCCAGGGTCAGCAGCGGCGTCTGGAACGCCTGGCGGAGGCTCGTCCAGGTGATGTCGCCGCTTTGCAGCGCCTTCCCCCCCTCATCGGCGACCCAAAAGGCCATCAGCGCCAATCCCAGGGGGAACGTGCCGTGGCTGTTGACCCAGAGCACCATCCCCAAGGGGAAGACGACCAGCCACGCCCGGCGCTGCGTCTGGCGGTACTCGTGGATCGCCAGCAGGAACAGCGCCGCGATGGCGAAGGTGATCGCTTGGGGACGCACGTTCCAGTCGTTGAGGCCCAGCGCCGCGGCGAAGAGCGTTCCCGCCGCGGCCGCGCGCCAGCTGCCGGAAACACGCCGTCCCAGCCAGAGGAGGAGGGCGTAGGCCGCCGTGATCACCACCCCGTGGAGGAGCACCGTGAGCGCGGCGCCGCCGAGGCGGTATACCCCATACATGGCCGCCTCCATGAGCCAGAAGGCTTGATAGGAAGGGTACGGGGCCCCCCTCATCGTTTGGGAGAACGTGTCCACCTGCGGAATCTGCCCCGTCTCCAGGATTTCGCGTCCCACCGCCATGTGCCACCAGAAATCGTGGGGGCGGATGGGATGGGTGTTCACGAAGACGAAAATGCCCACCAGGACGGTGAGCGCCCACAGGTGCTCGATGGTGATCGAGTTCAGGACTTGCCAGGGCCGGAACATTCGCAGAGATGTTTTCATCTTCTTGATTCTTGAGCAGATTCCAAACGCGAGTATACTCTGGCTATGGCGATTCGATGGCGACGTCGCCTTCATTCTCGCCATTATAGCACCTTGCAGGAGAAAGCGAGCATCCATGGGATTGGACCCGGTAACGGTTGTGATTCCTACCTACAACGAGGCGGACAACATCGTGCCGATGACCACGGCGTTGTTTGACCTGCAAATCCCTGAATTGCAGATTCTGGTGGTAGATGATGCCTCTCCCGATGGGACGGGGGAGATCGCGGATCGCCTGGCCGCGCAATACGTCGGGCGCTTTGCCGTCTGTCACCGTACCGGCCCCCGTGGGTTGGGATGGGCTTATGTGGAAGGCTTCCGTTGGGCCTTGGAGCAGGGAGCCGCTTACATCATTCAGATGGATTGCGACTTCTCGCATCCCCCAAAGTACATTCCCCAATTCCTGGAGGCCATTCGTGAGTATGATGTGGTCGTAGGATCGCGCTATGTGCCCGGCGCGGAGATTGACGCGCAGTGGAAGTTTCAGCGTCGGCTGCTCTCCTTTTGGGCGAACAGCATCTATACCCGCCTGATTCTGGGCTGTCGGGTGCGGGATTTGACGGCGGGCTTCAAGTGTTGGCGGCGCGAGACGCTGCTGGGGATTGATCTCGCACGGATCCGCTCGCAGGGCTACGCCTTCCAGGTGGAAATGGCTTATCTGACCGAGCGCCTGGGGTATCGCGTCGTGGAGATCCCCATTCATTTTGAGGAACGTCGTCTGGGCCAGTCGAAGATGCGCACCAGCGTCAAGATCGAGGCCGCTTTGCGCGTCTGGGAATTGCGCTGGCGCTATCGCGGCTTGCGCCCTTCTGATCGGCAGGTCCTGGCGAGTGCAGCGGGGAAAGACCCCCCTGCATGATTCATCCCGTGAGGGGAGGAGCGCTATGCTCACATGGTTCGCTCGTTGGCTCACCCCTCCCAGGCTACGTTATGCCTGGATTACGGCAGGGGTCCTTTGGGCTGCCTGGCTTCTCAGTGTGGCGTTGGGGCCGGGAAACCTGGATTTGGCCGGACAGCCGGTGGGAACTGATTATCTGCAATTCTACGCCGCCGGCCGCACACTGGCCTGCGGGGAGAGCGCCCGGCTCTACGATAGGGCCTATCAGGCCGCGCTGGAAAAGGAGATCATCGGCCCGGGGTTGACTTCCTACCATGCCTTTATCACACCGCCCTTTCTGGCATGGTTCTTCGTCCCGCTCGTCGCGCTGCCCTACGGCCCGAGTTTCGCCGTGTGGAGTGTGCTGGGCCTGGTTTTTCTCTGGTGCAGCCTGTGCCTTCTCGGCGTTGCTGCGCCAGCGCGGGCCTGGTTATGGGCGCTGACTTTTTTCCCGGTTTTCGCCGTGATCAGCTTCGGACAGAATGCGCTATTGAGCCTCTTGCTGTTCAGCGTTGTCTATCGTCTGTGGACCGCTAAGCGCCCTTTTCTTGCTGGATTGGCGTGCAGCCTCACGCTCTATAAGCCGCAGCTGTGCCTGGGTGTGACGCTGCTTTGGCTCATTAACTGGCGCCGTGATTGGCGGGTCCTGGTGGGATTGGGAGTAGGAGGCACAGCACTGGCGGCGTCGTGTTTTCTGCTGCTGCCGGAGGCCAGTTGGGCGTATGTGGATTTCGCCCGCACCGTCTTGCCCGATCTCCCCAATTGGCAGGAATTTCCCCTCTGGCATCTTCATACCGTGCGAGGCTTTTGGCGTTTGTTGCTGCCTGCATGGCCGCGCTTGGGTGATGGGCTTACGTTGATCGCTGCCGGTTTCGGAGTATGGGGCTTTGTCCGTTGGGAGCGCCGGTTCCGCAAGCAGTTGCCCCTCGTCTTTGGCGGGGCGATAGCGCTGACGCTCTGGCTCACGCCCCATGCGATGATCTACGATTGGGCGCTGCTGCTGATTCCGGCGTTGGCCTTGTGGGAGGCGCTACCGCAGAACCGGGATCGCTGGCGCTCATTGTTTGCGGTGCTGTGGATTGCTGCGCTGTTGAGCGGGCCGTTGACGGTGGTGCAGCTCCGTCTCTTGCCCGTGGCAGTGCAGGTGAGCGTTCCTTTCCTGGCGTGGGTGCTGTATCAAATCTGGCGGTGGAGCTTGAGTGGCGAGCTGCTCCCGGCTTGAAGGTTTCTCAACGGTGGAAAAATAACTCTTTTCAGGTTAGAATACCTCTCCTACCTGCGAGTAGTACTTTTTTCCTATTGCTCTTGAGGCCTTCAATGGTACAATAAGTTTGAGTGTGGTTAAGAGTCCCGCCCCTCTTAATCGTGCTTGAGATTTGTCGGTTACCCTCCTTTCGTAGAAGCGCGCCCGCTTGTC
>ENA-UPSM01003098-UPSM01003098.1-activated-sludge-metagenome-genome-assembly--contig:-NODE-3098-length-19224-cov-21.365434_pt1 | contig 19224 bp, 14 predicted proteins | sample MGYA00238181_ERZ773283 | MGnify/ENA primary metagenome ERZ773283 (study PRJEB29023, sample SAMN05720199) | activated sludge metagenome | isolation source: Anaerobic digester | place: Japan...
ACACACACACACACACACACACACACACACACACACACACACACACACACACACTATGACAGCTCAAGCTCTTGGTTTTTTCCTTGTCCATGGAGATGTTTTAATTCCTGTCACTCAAGCACGAGCACGAGAAATTTCAAGTCAAGCTCTTGGGTTTGACCTTGTCCGTGGAGATGTTTCGATTCCTGTCACTCAACCACAGACACAGACATTTTCAAGTCAAGTGTTGGTCTCTTTTACACCCGCGCCCAAAGATGAAGAAGTCCGCGCAAAGCAGATGAAAAAATTGTCAACCCACTATGAAAAAAAGGCAGCTGCAAAGAGGAAATAGAAAAAACAAACATCTTCGCCTTTTTATTCAAGCTTTCCATCGACCAATAAAACACGATGTGGGATCATGTCTTGTTGATTTCCTTGTTCGTCTCGTATCACAGAATCTAGTCCAATCACTCGCTCGAGTTCCCATTCTGAATCTTTAAAACATTGCTTGAGTGGCTCGAAATCGACGAGCATTAGTGTCTGTAGAGTTTTGTAATCTTGAAATGCAAAGGCAGCCGCATCATCACGAGTGGCAGTTCTTGTCTTTGTTCTTTTTCTTGTCGATGCATACACAATTTCAAGAAGTACAATATAGTGATTCTTCAAAAGGTAGCTATGGCCTGGCACTTCTCGCACTCTTTCTAGCGAGCCAGAGACAATGGACAGAAAATCGCTCATTTTCTTTTTGAATGTGCTTTAATTTTAGGAAAATAATAATGAAGCTAATGTAGTCGTTTTGGAAACGACTGGAGTCGGGGCTGACGCAGCAGATATTTCCGGAAACAGCCTCCTGTTTACCGTTTGACGTTTCAGCACGAAAAGGAATTCAAGTAGGAAGATTTTGAACTTGTCAGACACTTTGACTCCGAGTGTGATGTTGTTATCTTCGTCGTGAATCAACGCAAGAGACAATTTGAATATCTCTTCTTCGTCCCTTTTGACGATATCCGGAGGGATCACAAGTTTTCGAATGGAATTCATAAACCTCTCGCTTGGATTGATGAGAGTGCCTTGAGGTGTGTTGCGTGGGATGCAAGCATTGGTTTTTAAGAGGAATTTGAATAGAGTCGGCGTTTCCGGGAGAAGGCGTCTTTCACAGCTGCTGCACGATGAGAGAGTATTGTACATCCAAATGAGATATTCCACGTCGTGTTCTTCGAACAAGCTATACAATTCTGTTGTGTATAATTGCGAGCCTAGATTGACGAGAACTTGTGAAATCCATCTTTCATAGATGTGGTACTGAAGAAATGTCAATTGATCTCCACCTCCAGTGGCGACCACGCCGTGGAAAAGACAGCCGTCTGGTCGATAGAGAGCCTCACGTTTGTCGAGGGAGACACGAAGATTGAGAAATGGACGCATTCTTTCCATAAAGTTGAGATCTCTGGTGAATTGTTCAAGTCGAAGTTTCTTCTTTTCCGGCGAAGATGGCATTTGATCCATTCCCATTTTTTCGACGCTAAATGTAGATGCCATAAAAGCGAGAATGCGTATTTGAAGAGAGGTGCAGTCATATGTGTCTGCTGCTTCATACAACTCGGCCATGTCTTCGATAGACATTTTTGAGTAGTCCTTTTCATGTTCGCAAAAAAAGTGTTTGAGAAATTCTCTTGTGATTGCCTTTGTTGAAAAGTTGAGTGTAATTGTATCTGCCACTGCTGCTCCGAGTGAAGAAGTAAATTGTCTATGAAAGACTCTGCTTTTTGATGCAAAAGGATAGCGAGGCAAGTTGACCACTGCTCCTTTTTCACGTGCGAGAATGACTTTCACCTTGGTGTCGAATGCGTCGGGGAGGTTTGGATAGGTGTCACAAAATGTACAAAAAACACTTTGATTTTCAAGTGAGAGCGAGGGTTCTACTATGTCTTTGACAGCCTGAGCGATAGCATCGTTGACGATTTTGTCTTCGATTTTTGGTTTCTTGGTAGGAGTTCCAACAAATTCTTCGAGTCTGGGGCGCTTTGCAGACATCAAAAAGGCATTCTTGATTGGATTGAACTTGGATTTATATAATAGACATGTCCATTTGGCTTGATCGTCATCAAGTAATTCTTCTTCATCGAGTAATTCTTCATCTGTTTTATATGCTGGTACGAGAACCTTTTCAGTAGATTCTTCGTCGTCTCTGGAAAGTATTTCGTTTTGCATTTTGGATAAAAAAATCAAAGGAAATGTGACACTCTTTTATATATAGCCTTGCTTTTTGACTTTGATGTCACACAAGGCACTACGCTCTCCATAGTTTTTTTGGTTCTTCTTTAAAGAACAATGAAGTTTATCAAAGAGTCTGAAATTGAGAGGACCAATGAAAATTTGAAAATCAAAGCATCGCAGTTTCTCATTGGTGGTCTTGGTGCATTTGCTACCAAAGATTTTGATAAAGTGGGAACCACTATTGCGTACTATATGGGTTCCAAGATATCTTCGGAAGAATCAGACACTGACGATTATTCATACAAGCTGACAGACAACCTTTTTATCAGTCCGTCGAAACCAAACAAACAAGATAATCGTTTTCAAAAGCAACCTCTTTGTAAGGCTGCTTTTTTTAACGATTCCATAGGAACTGACTTTCCATACAATGTCGCCTTTGTTGGAGGATCGACCTTTTACAAGGTCGTCTCTGATGATAGCAAATTGACAAACTCACCTGTCTGGTCTTCGCCTGAAACAACATCATCGTCTCCTCCAAAGAAAAAAGTACGAGTGGAAAAGGACGAGGAGGAGGATGACGAAGACACTGTGTTTGAGAATGACATTTTTGCAGTCAAGGTCAAGACCATACGACCTATTAAAAAGGGCGAAGAATTATTTCTATTCTATGGATCTTCTTATTGGAGCACCAAAAAAACAGAGATACAGCGAGATCTCAATCTTGGAGCGGCACCACTTGATGGAACATCTGTGGCCAAAGCAGAACCTTTTCGATTTTTCCACTTTTCCAAGATTGATACCAATTCAATTACCAAGACCCTTGATAGTGTCGTGTGGGTTGGCATTGTACCCCCAAAAGATATTCAAGAGTGGAAGGACGGAGATTTCGGACTCTCAAAACACAAGGTACTGGAACAAGCCAGTAAAGAAAAAGAAATGTCCAAAATACTCTTGTCGGTACCTCTTTTTACTGATTTCCTCAAAAGGACGCTTGTTGATCAAGAATTGGATCGTGCCATTGAAACTTCGCTCAACAAGGTTGCCTCTGCGGGTGCTCTATACAATGCTCTCCACCATGATGTAGCCTTTATGATGGATAATATCTCTACAAACTTTTTATTGTTGCACAAGGCTGGAATCTTTTTCAGCGATTCTCGTGATCAACTTTATCAAGTGGTTACACAAAAGGGATTGGCCATCTCGCAAGAATCAGAAGAAGAAGAAGCCAAGAAATTTGCGTATATCGAACTCTTGTTTAATGAATATCTACCACTAATCCTACAGCATGCAAGAGATTACAAGTCCTTTAATGCACAAGGAAGAAGGCTGTCCAAAATGGTGACGGAAATATCGCGCGAGTCTCGCGATGCATTGTTACTAGACAAGATTGGACGTTTTCACGAAATTGTAAAAATAATTGACCAATTTCTAGAGTATCTCGTGAAATGGCAAGAAGAAAAAGGAGTTTTGCCAAAGAGTGACAGCACCACTGATAAATCTCCTCCTCGAAAAAGTGCAAGAAAATCCAAGACAAGAGGAAAGAACAAGTAAATAGTCTTTTTTTGTCTTTTAAATAAAAAAAATAGTCTAGAGAACAAAAGGGGTGAAAGATGAATCACGTGACTGCCAAACAATGTCTCTTTCTACGCACTCAAGTGACCCAGACAATGGGTCCAGTCCATGTGCGCCAACTAATCAAGGGATTTGAAGATTTACCTCTTAGCGAGGCCGAGTTGGATGAACTAACAATTGAATCACTGAGAAAACGTATTCGTCAGTGCGCGCTTGCACTTGTCATCAACAAAAAGAGTGGACATCCAACAAGTGAAGTGCTCTACAACAAATGTGTAGAAATGGGTCGAGACATACAAACGGCGTCGTCATCAACAAAACTAGAGCACTGGAACAAAAAAGTGGAAGAACTAGAATCTCAAGTCCAACATATTGTATTGCCTCCGCGTTTTCCAACTGCCATTGGAGATTCGAAACGAATTGCTGCACCACGTGATGGACACAAGATGGGGCGACTTTCTTGTTCATTTACAATCACTGTCGAGCACGCAAGATTGGATTTAAAAAAGGAACAAATGGATCCAGAGTTGCACGTTTTTTTCTCCAAACATCTCCTACCTCATCATGGACAGCAGACTGTATTGAAGATTCTTCCACGTTCCATGCAAGGGTCTACACACGAGGTAGAATTCAACGACATGTTGGTGCCACTCGAAATCAATGGTCAGTATGCAGTGCTTCGATTCTTTCTCTATGCGTCATTCTTTCCAGAGTCGGAAGAACGCACCACACTTGCCTACAAGAGAACAAGACCTTTTTACAATGGATTCCTACACGTTTCAATGATTGAACGCGGCAAGAGTTATCGAGTTTACATGAGAGATTCAGCATTGGCCATCATTGATGACAAACTCACAAGAGATGATGAAAATGCCATGATTCTTCGTGTCACATGTAATCGTTTCGAATGGAGCCCAGATGTGAAAGTGGTGGGTCATTATTCTGAAAGAGAACGAGAAAAACAGAAAACCATAGTACAATCGCTGGTGCAGCGTTACTATGATTTTGTGCAACGTGAAAATGCTTCTGTGGATGCCATACGCTCCATGCACGTCCCTCGAATGCCTTGTAACATGTATGACATTTTACTCCCAGGTGCCATGTTTGTGATGGATTTGCTAGAAGACACACCTCCAGAAAATATACTTGATATTGCACTCGACATTCAAAATATGTCACGACAAGAGTTTATCGACATTTCAAAGAAACAATTCTCACCCGAAATCAAACGAATCTCTCCTCAATTCCATAGAGTGTGCTTTGTAGCATTTCGAGTGGTCTGTATCTACTCTCATATGTGTGAGTATACATCAGACATCCGCGTTGCATCTTCTGGAAAGTTGGAAGAAGTAGAACGATTTATAGACATTTTTACGACACAAGCTGGAGATTGCGTGGCAGAATACGAAGAAATCTATATGGAGAATGGAACTACCAAGCAAATCAAGGATGTATGTGTTGGAGATAAAGTGCTCTCGTACGACTTTATCAAGAAGCAATTTGTATGCAAAACAGTCGTGAACAAGTGGGACAAGGGCATTCTTCCAAAATACCATGTCAAATTCAGGAATGGGTCTTCTATAGATGTCACTGAAAATCATCCTATGTGGATGAGACAGAATAGTACCAAGCCACCTCGATATGAGAAAACATACTTGTCCGATCTAGATCCTAATGAACAACGATGTTACAAACGCCAAGTTCCGACTATTACAGAACTTCCATATCAAGTGGTCGACATTCCATGGCTCACCGAAGATCACTGTTTTGTTATAGGCCATTTCATGGCCGAAGGATGTACGAGTGGATATCACGTCAGAACTTCTGGATATAATGTAGATAAATGGATCGTGCCTCGTCTAGAGAGATTGCAAATTCCATATAGTCTGGGTGCAAATGGACAAGGCGTCCCACAGCTTACATTCCTTAAATCCGAATTCAAGGAATTCATTCGAGGGTTTGTTCACAATTCATTTGAAATGGCACTTCCTTCTGCATTGTTGAATCTTCCTCCAAACAAACTTCAAGCAATCCTAGATGGTGAATTCTCTGGAGATGGTCATTTCCATAATACTGGGAAGGGCGTGGAAAAGATTTATTCTACTTCTTGCCATGCGTGGGCTTTACAGATTCACGAAATGTCTCTAAAACTCGGTCGGGCTGTTTATATCTACAAACAAGATATACACGGAGGTGTCGGAAAGAAACCTATCTACCGTGTCCACGACAACCCAAATAGTGAACACAGAGTGAACCAAGGATACGACGGTCTCGGGCAAACAAGCATAAAATCTATCGAACGAGACGGAGAAGCGCACATGTATGATATTCAAGTAGAGGATACGCATGCTTTTGTTTTTCGTAACGGAATCATTGGACACAACTGTGAAGACGTTTTAAAAGCAATCATTGTACAATACATTGCATGGACGCAACAAGACACTCCCTCGACAGACTCGCCATTGTATTACCTCGTTAAAATTCTTAGACTTTTTATTCCAGCTGCGATTAGCGGTTCTGCATATAGTCCGAGCGCCAAGTCTCGCTCTGCGCCCACTTCTGATGATCTCATTTGTCATATCTGGGGAAGTGCAATTCCATGGTATCAGTTTTCGAAATGGATTGATATTCCAAGAACGACCGAATACGAATGGGAATCAGAACTCTTTCCATGGATTCTAGAGGGTACAAATGATTCTACGCCGTGTCTTAAACCATTGTTTGCCATTTGTGAACCTGAAAAGGCAGAACAAGTAAAGAGAGAAATGTCTCGAATGGAATCACAAAGAAATCAATTGGAAGCCACATTTCCAGCTCTACGCATCTTTGGATTGTATGGATTCTTCAAGAATTTTCAAGATCCAAATCCTCCCATCATAAGTGACTTTTACCACATGGCAAATGAAATATGGGTTCCATACGACATGATTCGTCTTGGTTACAATGCTACAACATTTGAACTCTATGAGACATCATCATCAACATCAAAAGAAGAAAAGGGTTATGGAGTGGGAATCAAAACACTCGTCTGTCATCCAGAGTCGATCAAGGCTCGTCCTGTTTTCAAGTACACAAGCAAGGAACTCGAAATATGTCTTGAAACCATCAAACAACAACATCCTATTCAAATGATCCCATCTCACACCATTTCCAAGTGGCGATCGAGTGAACATGCAAGTGAAATCGAACAAATGGAATATGCGGCACTTGACAATTTAAAACGTGATTTCCCTGCACAAGACTCGAAACAAGTCATCCAAGAGAGCTCTGGCTATTTTCCGCCATACCTTCGTTATTTTGTCAAGGATGTGTCTGCCATCACATCGGCTGCTGTCATTGCTCTTCGAACTGTTCTTTCTTCACGATACATTGGTTTCTATGGCTTTGATTATCGACACTATCACATTGGAGAAGCCACGTTTGTCGAAGTTCGTTTATTTTTCAAGTGACACTTTTGACACTCGATGCCGGGAACTCGATGGGTGGACCGGATATTTTTTCCAATGATGAATTCAGAGGTTTCATGTAATTTCCTATTCAACTATCAAATAAAAATTTGACCCCCTTTTTTGAAAAAAAAAACAAAGTCTTTTAGAAAACTCGACGAGTTTTCATTACCACTATGGGATCACCCCCCTCGAAGACGGCAACAAGATTTTTTAAAATTAATTTTTTTCGCTTCCAGGAGTCTCTCTGAAAAAAGCATTTACGTTTTGGGTATCACCGTCTCATGGGCTATCCAGAAACATCATTCTTTTTTCAATCAGACAACATTTTTTTTCGTCCATCGATGGCCATCGAGTGACACTCTGACTTGGTCTTTTTCTAAAATTTTCATGTTATTATGTAGTCCATGATGTCCTCTACCCCAAATATAAAATATCTTCATGGGGTACTATACATTTATTTCGAGAAAATCGATGGGCAAGTTTCGACCTTTTTCACCCGGGCGGAAGATTTCGGCAAATGTCGTTCTAGGGTCGTCCAGGGTCCAGGCGACCGTCGGTCAACATAAAAAAATAAAACCTTGTTCCAGTGCCGCCTAGACCCTAGACGGCCCTAGAACGACATTTGCCGAAATCTTCCGCCCGGGTGAAAAAGGTCGAAACTTGCCCATCGATTTTCTCGAAATAAATGTATAGTACCCCATGAAGATATTTTATATTTGGGGTAGAGGACATCATGGACTACATAATAACATGAAAATTTTAGAAAAAGACCAAGTCAGAGTGTCACTCGATGGCCATCGATGGACGAAAAAAAATGTTGTCTGATTGAAAAAAGAATGATGTTTCTGGATAGCCCATGAGACGGTGATACCCAAAACGTAAATGCTTTTTTCAGAGAGACTCCTGGAAGCGAAAAAAATTAATTTTAAAAAATCTTGTTGCCGTCTTCGAGGGGGGTGATCCCATAGTGGTAATGAAAACTCGTCGAGTTTTCTAAAAGACTTTGTTTTTTTTTCAAAAAAAAGGGGTCAAATTTTTATTCGATATTTGGATTGGAAATTGCATGAAACCTCTGAATTCATCATTGGAAAAAATATCCGGTCCATCGATAGAGTTCCCGGGCATCGAGTGTCAAAAATGTCACTTGAAAAATGATTATACTTTTTGTTTAAAAATGAGACAATTCGACCTTATCTTTTTCCTGTCGGTTTTAAAACAATAAAAGAATCTATCTTTTTTAGAGAGAAAAAAAAACAATGAAACATCGTCGCTCATCAAACAAGACTTGTGCTCAAAAAAAGATCTCCAAAGTCATGCGAGAAGGATACCACGGACTACTTCATTCTGGAAGCAAGCATGGAAAATTGGTCACAAGCAGAGCTCAAATGGCGGCCATTGCCTATTCAGAAGCAAAAAAACACTGTACATAACAAATTCTTGTTTTTACTTTTTTGTATTTAAAAAAAAACATCTCTTCTCTCTACTTTCGCTGCATGGTGAAACCGCCAGTGGGTCGCATCATCACCTCTTTGGGAGGTGCCAAGATTCCTCCGGAAGAAGAGTTGGACATGTTTGCCGAGTTTTTCATGTATCCTTGAACAAATGTCATCATGTCATCGGCGGCAGGGAGAGGAGCAGGTCGTGCAAATTCAGCAGGAGCAGAGGCGGCTGGAGCAGCGACAGGAGCAGGAGCAGAGGTAGCAGAGGGAAGGGGAGGAAGTCTGAGTGGCATAGAAGAAGTGGAAGAGGAAGAAGAAGAATAAGATGGCAAAGCAGAGTAAGAATTGTTGTTGTTGTTGTTGCTAGATCCAGAAGAAAAACCAGAAATGTCACGTCCAAATTGTTTGACACGCTCTTCGGCAGCAGAGCGAGAGAGTTGCTGTTCAAGTTCTTCAATCTTCTTGAGGTGAGCCTGATTCTGAGCTTGAAGGTTGCTCGTGTGAGCGAGAATTCCTCCAAAAACCTGAGTTTCAGCGTGAATGCTCTCCGGAGATCCAGTGGCAATGGTACGATTAAAGATGTTTTCAAGTTGAGAGCCAGCTGCAGCCAACTCGTTGGGATCCTTGATGTTGCCTTTGAGAACGTCATAGAGACCATCTCTGACCTTTTGAACATTGGTGACCTCCTTGGCAATTCGTTCTTGCTCATACTTTTGAAGACGTGCTTGAGCCTCTTGCATCTTGGACATTTCTGCACCGAGAACAGTAAGGACTTGGTCGAGTTGTTCAGAATTCAATTTGCTCGTATTCTCCGGTCGAAGCTTTTCCAAGAGACTCTTGGTCTGGGGATCAAGGTTTTCAAACTTGGACACCTTGTTGGGTGCGTTATCAAGGGCGGAAGCTTCAAGAGGACGCTTTTCACCTACTTGTTGTTGAGCAGGCGCAGAAGGTGCAGCAGCAGCAGCAGCAAGAGGAGCCGCAACAGGAGGAAGAGTGGCAGGAGAAGACATCATGGGAGTGGTGGTTTGAAAGAATCGTTGAATGCTAGACGATAATTGTCCAAAAATACGGTCGCTTTCAATGGCTCCCAGTTCTTTTGTTAATATAGGTATGCTGTTTTGTATTTCGGTAGTGCTTGCATTGTGGAAGATTTGGCAACCTTCTCTATCTGCAATATCAACTAGAGATATCTCTAGTGGCTCTTTCTGGTAGCGCAGAGTTTGATTTGAATGATTGAGAAATACTTTGATGTCGTGTGCCATCGAGAGTCCGTTGAGTACGCCCTTTTTCATTGCATCTGCCATGAGACCTCCAATGGCACTTGACGAATCTACGTAACCAATTACAAATGTACTTCCATCACGTGCTTGAACCGCCGTCACCAACTTTCCGATATCTATATCCTTGTAGTGTTCCCATTTGAATCCGAGACCTTGGACGTTGATGGATGCAAGTTCCTCGGCTGTAAAATCATCAGCTTTGACAAATGTTGGATCACTACTCTGTTTTGGACTCTTGTAAATTCTTCCAAGAAAAAAACGACGAGTTTCGCCACTTGGATCTATGGGACGTTTTGAAAACATTGGGAACGAGGGCGATTTTAATTAAAAAAAAAGCAACACATCCTTTTATACTTTTAAAACTCTAATGGAGGCGGAGGCGACAACGTCGTTGGCGATAGTGGAGGAGTTTCAAGAAGTATGTGTTTGAATGGACTTGGTTTCGAAACGTCGAGTGGATGATAGAGTATCACGTTGAAATCAAAATCAAACATGTCGTCACCTCCTCTATCCTTGATCAATCTAAGCCAATAGAAATATACATATTCGAGCCATCTCTCGAGTTGGTCCACCAATGCGTTAATGGGGGCTACTTGAAGAAAACATAAATTGTTTGAAAATTCTGTCGACGGCATGTCCAAAAAGGTTTTCATGTTTGATGGATCAGTGTGTTCCTTGCCACTCTCGTTGTACGGAATCATCTTGTAGAGTTCAAGTAGCGACGCAATGTTGGAGGCATTCAAAAAATGCTTTTTGAGATTACACACAATGAGTGAAAATTGATATTTCTCTTTTGGACCCCATGCAATGAGTGAATGTTCAAGTGTGCTTCTTCTGGAAGCATCTGTTTCTTCCACAAGTATGGCGGCAGATGTGATTTCATTGAAAATCTCCCCGTGTACAATAAGCATCCAAATACTCCGCGAAAGGTATTGATACCAACGTGGCAGAGAAGGTGCTGTTTTTTGTACCAATTGCAAACCAACATCTTCTCGAAAAAGAAAACTTCCAATTTTCAACGCAGTGTCATCTGTAGGATATCTATCGGTGTACATGATTAAATTGTAGCGCTCTTGATCTAGATTGTCAAAGAAATCCAAAAAACTATAAAGTAGATCACTCATTGCATCGTCGATCTTATTCTTGTCTTCCGCAGTGTTTCCAATGGTGGCGGTGAAAACGGACCATTCTGCATTACTTTTTTCGCCGGTGATTCCAAATTGTTTCTCTACCTTTTTAAACATTGCCTGTCTAATTGGGTTATCACCTTTTCCAGCCATGTGAAAGACGAAATCACCCGACACAAATTGTCTACGTGTGCCTTGACGTTGTGCATAAAATTCTTGTTGGAGTCCTGTCGAGGAGTCGGTATCTACGGCAGTTTTTCTGGTGACCTTTTCTCTCATAAATCCAATGTCGGCTAGGTAGTCGACATTGTAGCGCGTCTCACTCTCGTTTACAGAAAAGGGAAGTTTTGTAATTCGTCCCTCCTTGTCAAAGAGTACTCGTTGATGATACAGCCCCGCCTTTTTTTCATAACGTTCCACTATGGCAACACGAAAACTCCAGCCACCGAGTAGAGTACTATTGTATAAAAATCGCTTCAAAAAGGAACGAGTGATTCTTTCTTGAATGAGTTCAACTGAAACATCTCGCAATCTCTTGTTTGCAGATGAAAATCGTTTGAGAGATGCATTGTCCATCGCTTTCATGACGACACGAATCAAATTGTCGGGAAGGCTTTCTAGTTGCGTAACGAGCTCCTCTGGAATTTTCTCGGCTTCCAACTCTTCATTGCTCTGAAGAAAACTGCTAAAGCGAAGATACATTTCTGCAAGATATTCAGAAAGTTTGTTGCACAGCAATAATCTTTCAGCTTGTTCGCTTCTCGATGAAATGACAACGTAGAGATAGTCATTGATTGCTTCTTTCAATTGTTGAGCACGTTCTGGGTGCCCCATTGGATGAACCTGTTTTGGATCAGTCCTGGAGAGACGAAAGATCTTTGTCGTTTCAAAAAAATCATTAGATCCGAATAAAGACAGAGATGTTTTGAAATCTTCTAGTGAAAATGCATCAAAAGATTCACAAAATTTTCTTTCAATCTCTTCCACAGTGCGCCTCTCCTCTAGAGAATAGGACATTTTTGCACCACCTTGTAAACGCACTGATGATGAAAGATTTGTTTTTTTTTCTTCATTATACTGAAAATCTCTTTTTTTATCTTGCTTTTATGAATACAATTTTATCCATTTCCAAATAAGTCTACGACATGTAGGACAATGTGCCGGCTGAGAATTATTTTTGCATAGAGTTTTGACACACGCTACACAGAGGTTTACATGTCCACATGGATCAAGTACGATTTTTGGAGGCAACTCTGTGCACACAATGCACGTTTTCTCGAAATGCAAAGGTTCGTTGGGAGCGTCGTCGTCCTTAAAATCAATGGAATCAAACTCGACGACGTCGCTTTCATTAAAATCTTCTTCTCTATGATGTATTTCAATTTCGTCTTCAGAATCGCTAGCTACTTCCTCAAATATTTCCGCAAAGTTAGGACACTCTGGCATTTTTAACTTTCCATGAGAAAAGCCAACAACGCATCCAATGAAAATTATCGCGTAACAAAAGAGCCATAAAAAAGAAAATACTGCTGTTACAATTAGTTCAGTCATTATATAAAAAATAGTAATATTTTGACTGCGTAAAGATTTATACTTTTATATCTTTTATTATGAATACAATTTTATCCATTGTTGAATAGATTTGCGACATGTAGGACATTTTGGCCTTCCTCGAGAATTGCCATTGGTTAGTTTTTTGGCACATGCTACACAGATGTTGGAATGTCCACACGGAAACAGAGCTACTTGCGGTGGAAAGTCCATGCATACGATGCATGTTTCAGCCAATTCCAACTTTTCTCGACTTGCTTTTACATTGTTTTCATCGTTGATTTCTCCGTCGTTGTTACCATCAATAATTTCTAATCTTGTTCTCGATCCAGTACTAAACACATTCACAGATACACGGGGACGACGACGTTCTGATGCGTCCGGTGGAGCAAAGAGAATAATGAAAGCTCCAATGATAGTAATCATTATTGCCAACCTCGTAGCAACTTCTTCAGACATTTCATAAGTGGACGTGGTTAGAAGCGTCCAAAGCCTAATTATAACGGCTCTCATCAGGAAAAAAACTGTATGACACATGATTATATTTAGAAAACTTGTCAGTCATTTTCCTTGTCTTTTTTCAAAATGTCTGTAAACCCAATTCCTGCTCGACGTCAAGGAGGACGTCAGAGTCCTGGTCGAGTAAGCAAAAATTCAGAAGAGAGACTGCCTCGCAATTTTGAATCCGATTATTTTGATAATCGATTCAACAACAACAACAACAAAGAAGAGCCAAATGATTTCGAAATCAGAGAAGAGAATGTCGAACGAGTGGGGCGGATTTCTCATGAACCGATTCCGAAAAAGAAAGAAGATGTGGTTCTCCCTCTCTGGTTCGAGGATGTGGTTCCCCTTCTCTTGATGGTGGGTGTGAACTTTGTACTATTGGTGATCATGTATATACCAAAGACTCCCGACGGTCGACCCAATTTAACAAAGGGCGTCGCTTGGTCTGACAACTTGTTTGAAAAGATGAAACTGTCACTTCTATTCACTCTCGGCTGGTTTATTCTCCTCGTTCTTTTTGATTGGGTTGGAAAGATTAGTGGTTACGAGAAATTGCGCTCCACCTACTGGATTGACTATTTCTATGAAAAGTGCATTTCTTTTTTTCGTCTCGTCGGAAGATGGATTGCACGTATTTCGAGTTTCTACATCTATCTTCATCTTGGCGACTTGTTCGAATCCATTGTGCAAGTTTTGACATCTCTCTTCAAAGTCGCCTTTTCGTGGACCTATGTCTTTAAGGGATATGCAGACGCATTGCATAATCTATACATAAATAGATCGCGCTTGGTTATATTCGGCTCAATCACCATTTTGGTCGCCATCGGTGCTGGAGTGTTTTACTTTTGTTACCATCATCGCTAGATAAACCCACCCTCTTTTTCCCCCTACTTGCAAAAAATGAAAAAGCTTTTTTGTTTATTTCCAAAGGGAGAAAATGCAATTGATTAAAAATAGCGTCGAGTCATATCTTTTTTTTTCTTCAAAGAAAAAAAATGTCTGCTGATAATGACAATGATAGTCAAGTCTCATCTGTCAACCAAGACGAGATTTTAGAAATTTCTGCCACTCTTCTAAAAGAGTTGGCAGTAGCAACGTATCTTATTTGGGAAGAAGTTGGCAACACATCAATCAAATCTCTAGAAGATTACATGTGCATTTATCAAACACGCTCTGACGCATTTTTCACTATTTCTGGTATTGTCATTGGCCTGACGACGATGAGATTCTCTATAGAAATTGCACCGACTACCTTTTTTGCTACCGCCGCAATCGGACTACTGGCAATACGTACAATCGCAAACACGATCTTTTTGGAAACGAATGTCAAACCATTGGATGAAAAATGTCGAATCCTTGCTCAATTAGCGACACTTTGCTCAAATTACCAACAACAGAGAGATGCTGCTCTTGCCAACTACGACCTCGCCTCATTGCAAGAGGTGAATACAAGTTTTCGAAATCAATTCACAGTCCTCAAAGCGACTTATCCTAAACAAAATTTTACGGTGCAAACGACAACGACAATGAAGTTTGTCTCAAAAATTCCTTTGACCATGGTCTTTGGTCAAAAGTTGTTGAGCTTTTTCTAATCTTTTTTTTATTAAAGATGTGTTTCTTTATTTCTTTTTCGACTGTGGACTTGGGAGTACAAGACCATTGAGAAGAAAAGAGTTGCATTCTTGCTGAGTTGTACAAAAAGGATTTCCTTCCACGGCTGTACAACACACTGGACTGTTCTGAGGACATACATTTCCGCATGCGCCACAATTTTGTGCAGAGGTGACTTGGTAGCACGTTCCATTGCAATAACAATCAACAAAGTTGGTGGGACAGTTTGGATTTGCTTCTGTCGCTGAACATTGATAACGATTTCCATAACTATTGATAGGTCCATTCGGGCAACAATACGGCGTCGCTCCTCCACATTGAATTTCACATCCTCCACACGTCATTGGATTGGAAAGTAAAAGTGGACAAAATCCACGGCATGCCGTATTCCCCACGAAAAAAGTACCCGACGGATCTGGAGTACAAAGACCCGAAGTGTTTGTTGTAAAACAACAATCTACTTGAAGAGTGGTAGGACAACATGCAAGCTGCCCTGTTCCAGCACATAGAGTGGCGTTACATTTAGGCGGCGGAGGAATGGGAGGGGGAGCAGGTGTCGGAGGTCCGCAGATTCCAGGCGAGATATTTATACAGAAATTGTCACTTGCACCGCATTGAGCAGGAATATTTCCACCTGGATTACATGGTACAAAAGAGACAGGAGGGTCCCACGCAGAACCGGGTCCAAATGCCCAGGAACATACAGATGCACGAGTAGGGGAATCAAAATTTCCCAAACACGTGAGTGGTGATGGTCCACAGTCACCGTCCACGCCACAAAAAGGAACTGGCGTCACCCGAGCGTCTGGTTGAGTGAATGATCCACCTCCTGAAGGATTGGCACATACTCCAGTAAGTGGACCAAGCACAATCACAGGTGGAAAGATGCATCTCCAATTGGTGCTATTATGAGATCCACTGTCACGACAATTGGAATCAGATACACACAAGCCTCTACGACTAGAAGGAGCATTCACGATATCTGTACATTGACCAAGTAGTAGACATTGATTCTCATATGGACAATCGGAACTATCGCAACAATTTGTTCCAGGTGTAATAGAACAAACGCCTGGGATATCTCCTATACAATCACCTCCAGAACATTGACCAGAACCGCAACAAGCAACAGGCGGAGGAGTAGTCACATTACAAATATCTGGATTGTCTATGATTCCATCGCAATCTTCGTCGAGTCCATTGAAACAAATCTCTGGGACGGGCAGGATGCCACTACAAAAATATGCATCACTACCAGCGCACTCCCATATTCCTTCTTGACAAGTTCCATTATTGGAAGAACAAACATCCCCACACGGAATGCATGGTTGTTCATCTACCAATTCGTTGCAATTATCGTCTATGCCATTGTTGCATATTTCAAAGAACCCAGTGCAAGGAGCGGGAGTAGGAGCAGGGGTCGGAGGAGCAGGAGTAGGGGCAGGGGTAGTAGACGCGGGAGTAGGAGACGACGGAGTAGAAGTTGGAGAAACAGTAGGAGTAGGAGGAGCGGAAGTTGGAGAATCAGTAGGGATAGGAGAGGTTGAGGTTGGAGAAGAAGAGGAAGGAGTAGAGGTGGAGGTAGGAAGAGGATTGGTTGAGGTTGGAACAGATGTCGTCGTTGGCACTGTTGTGGGAGTTGCTGTGTTTGACGATGAATGTAAAATGAGAACAAAGATAACGACAAATGAAATCACACAACATATTCCACAACAAATGAGAAAGAGGGATAGCGCTGTTCTGCTTTTTCTCTTTTTCTTTTTCTGTCTCAAGTCATCTCTTGGTTTTGACAACGATGGTGCTACAAGTGATTCTCTTTCCATTTTTTTGGGGAGGGGAGAAACAAAAAGACAAGTACTAAAAACTCGCACATCTTGTTTTGTATTATGGGAAGATTTATCTAAACTACTAATATTGAATATCGTACTAGATAGAAACCCAAATGAAAACAACTATGAATACAAGACTCAAAAAAACAAGGCACTGTGCATCCGCAAGAGGATATCTATCTATCGGACGTTCCAGTACTTTCTTTCTGCGTTGTTCCACTGTTGTTGTCGTCGACTCGTCGTTTACCAATTCGTCCTTCTTTGGATCGTGACCATCCCACTTGTGAAAGCAATTGATGCAACAAGCCTTGTACTTGTCCGAGCCTCCAATAACAGTCTCGTCCATTTCTCCAGAGATGCGCATTGAGTTGGTGGCATTTGATTTTCCACAAAACTGACAAATTGCAGTGAGTTGAATGACACGAGCACCAGATGCAAGAAGAAGGTGGCAATGTCCAAATGGACGTCGAAGAAAAGAGCCCATCAAGCAAAAAACTTGAACAATGTAGCCCATTCGCACCAATTGTTCACACACGGAAACAATTCGTTCACTAAATTGTTGTGCTTCGTCGATTTGAATGACATGGATATCTTCTTCTTGTTGTTTGATCAAGTCAAACAAATCTTCAATGTTGGTCAGTGCGTGAATGGGATGTTCTTGCAATTCCTGGCTGTGATGTGTCCACAAGAGACCTCCTTTTTCTCCTCTTGTCTCGGAACTATGGTTCACTGTCAAGACATTCTTGTTGGCCACTCGATAACGGCGTCGTTGACGTGCACATTCTTCACTCTTGCCAGCAAACATGCATCCGTAATACACAGTCAACTTTCCAGTTACACCACGAATTCTCTGTCGTTTTTCCATTTTTTGGTATACCTATCTTTTATTTGAGAGAAAAAAAAAGTAATCTATGTTTTAAAGATAGACTTTTTTTTATTTTTCATGGAATTTAAAAGGCCACATCCCGTCGAAAAAGAACAAGTCGCTGAGAAAAGTCAGTCTATTGTTTTCCAACCAATGAGTCGCTATCGCGTGGAAATCGTCAAGGGAAATGAATTGGTGCCCGCTGGACGTCCTCATATTATTATTGTTACCACCGTTGATCATGTTCACGCCGTTAGAATATTGTTTGAATTCACATTGGCGGATATATACAAGAGACCCAACGACATTCCAAAAGGGTTGGTTCAATTTAAAGTAGATTCACTTGGTCCAGATAAAATATAGTCATTTTGCACTTTCTTGGACATAAAATCATACTCCCCCCGCCGCCCTCTCATAGTCTGCGTAAAAAAACAATATACTCACACATACACACACACACACACACACACAACAATTCATCATCTATTTAATTTTAAAACTTTCCATCCCAACTTGACTTGACTCGAGGATCTTGCAATAAAAGAACAATCATTTTGTCTCGGCCATTACGACTTGCCATTTTTATTGCAGAGTTATCATCCGCACTCGGATCGACTCGAGGATCTTGCAATAAAAGAGTCACAACTTTATCGTGACCGAACTGGATTGCACCTCGTATTGCAAAGTTATCATCTGCACTCGGATCGACTCGAGGATCTTGCAATAAAAGAGCAACTATCTTGTCATGACCGCAGAAACTTGCCCATCTTATTGGATGGTTATTATTTGCACTTGGATCTACTCGAGGATCTTGCAATAAGAGGGCAACAACTTTGTCGTGACCATGATAACTTGCGTTTCGTATTGCTTGATTATCATATGCACTTGGATCGACTCGAGGATCTTGTAATAAAAAAGTAACCACTTTGTCGAAACCATTTAGACTTGCGTTTCGTATTGCTTGATTATTTTCTGCACTTGGATCAACTCGAGGATCTTGCAATAAAAGAGCAACCACCTTATCGTAACCATCCCGACTTGAATTCAGTAATACGACGTTATCACATGTGCTTGGGTTGACTCGAGGATCTTTCAATAAAAGAGCCACCACCTTCTCGTGACCATTTCGAATTGCCCATCGTATTGCATAGTCAGCATATACACTGGGATCCACTCGAGGATCTTGTAACAAAAGAGCCACTACCTTGTCGTGACCATTTTCACTTGCGTTGTTTATTGCACCATTAGAATATGCACTTGGATCGACTCGAGGATCTTGTAATAAAAAAGTAACCACTTTGTCGAAACCATTTAGACTTGCCCATTGTATTGTATAGTTTTGAACTGCACTTGGATCAATATAGAAATGATTAAAGGCAATTGATTTTTCAAGGATGTGCAAAAGAAGTTCATCATCAATCTTATTTTTTGAAAGTCGGATTGCATAGTCAAACACACGTCGTTGATGAGCGACAATGTAGTTTTCAAAAAGAAAATGAAAACGCGTTTTCGAAGAACGATCGAGACGAAATAAATTATCAAAGTCTGAAATGTCCAACTGTAAAACTACTTCCAATAGAATGGGAATAGGAAGAGAAGAAAGAGTTTCATCTGTGCATCTCTTTAGTTTGGGCATTTCACGAAAAAAAAAACACACTAGTTTATTTTCTAAGTTTAAAACTTTTCGTCCAAACTCGATTGGACTCGAGGATCTTGCAATAAAAGAGTCACAATTTTATCGTAACCGAACTGGATTGCACCTCGTATTGCAAAGTTATCATCTGCACTCGGATCGACT
>ENA-UPSM01003100-UPSM01003100.1-activated-sludge-metagenome-genome-assembly--contig:-NODE-3100-length-19222-cov-6.262482_pt1 | contig 19222 bp, 3 predicted proteins | sample MGYA00238181_ERZ773283 | MGnify/ENA primary metagenome ERZ773283 (study PRJEB29023, sample SAMN05720199) | activated sludge metagenome | isolation source: Anaerobic digester | place: Japan...
ATCAGATTATCTTGCGCTTCCATGGGACTTCCCATTCTATTATGAGACAGCTGCCGCGGGCACAAAAATCGAAGTATCTGCACATGGTTGGATAACATTCATGGGACTTCCACCAGTGGGTAGCTGCAAATATGCTGGTACTTATGGAACTCCAGGTAGCTATAGCTACAACTGGATGCAGGGTTCCTCATATGACTGGATCATAAGCGCTTGCGCTTTCTATATGGACATGGGATGGAGCCCACTCAGTGGGAATCAGCCAAACCCGAACCTTGGTGTGTGGCTTAGCTGGCCAACAGCCAATGAGTTCAAAATCCGTTGGGCCGCCCATTCTGCTTGGGGAGGCGACAATGACCCAGCAACAGTAAACTTCTCAATAACAATTGATAACAGTGGAAACATCAGGTTCTCCTATGGAGAAATGAATTCCCAGGATTGGGCACTCACATATTACAATGCATCAGTCGGTCTTGTGGGCTACAAAACACAATATCCAACCCAATACAAGAATGCTTCTTATCATGGCTCGATCATAGCAGCCCTGGATTATGTTGATGATCTTATTCTCAGCAGAACAGAGTTCCCGCCAGATCCAGGTCGTCCAGCTGGAGGACCAATTGATGATGACTATCCGATCGGAGCAGTTGGTGGAATGCCAACGTCCGATGGCTACGACAAGAAAACAAAAGTATCTGATGTAGTAGGCAACAGTGTTCAGAAGATTGTCGAAATAACACCAGAGAACCCGGTACAGCATGTCCAGATCACACCATACAGGGGATCATGCAATCCGGATGGCTCACGCGATCCACTCAAGATTGAAGTCTTCCTTGAGAAGGGTGGAGTTTCCTACAAGGTGCCAACAGACTCAGTTCTTGCTGGTGAGCGCCAGGAAAGATCACTTGCAGAATATGAATCACTCTATGACGTCAATATCTATGACCCATACTGGGTTGCACGTCCATGGTCAATCAGACAGTATGATTCAAGACACAAAGGTGACAGGACACCAAGACCGATAGAGTCTCCAAGTGGTATTCCAACCTTCACTTGTGGTCTTGCAAACAACTACGATTGCTATGGCGAGTTCAAAATGTATATTGAACCCGAAACGCTCAATCTTGTGCCAAACAGGTGTCTTTCACCGGTTGATATGAGGTTCCCGAACCTGATCCTCAAGGTCACCGATGCTGATAACCCAAGAGATGTAAATGATCCTGCCAATATGGAAGTTTCAACAGCAGGTCTCCAGACTGGCAGTAGGGCAAAGCTTGTTGCAAACGTCAATGCACATGGTGCTGGAATCCAGTACCTCTGCACGGCTATCAACCCAACCTATGGCAACATGTATATCATCCAGGTTAACACGGATGGTACGTACCTCTTCTGGAGATTGTATGAACCATCAGGAGATGGTGTCAATTCCAAGATGGGCGCCTTGGATCCCTCGGACTGGCTCTATTCCATGAGAAACGGTCAAGTCGATACTAACGGTTATGGCAGTCCAACTCGTATGCCGTTCAAAGATACCGATGGTTTCCTCCAGGGTAACCTTGGCTCGACACTTACAACGAGCCTCGATGATCGTGATTGTTCGGTGGGCAAGGGTATCTGCGATGTTTGTCCGCTTGGTGATGGTTTCCCAGCGCTTGGTGATATCTCTTTCAATGACAGAATGGGCCGTTTCAATAGCCAGGTTGTCGATATGCAGGCACCATTCATGAATGGATACCGTGGATATACCTTCGGTGTAATTAACACCTACGGTGTGCCATGCCTCCTCTCCAACTGGACAGAGGGCTCAAATGGTGGAGAAATATGTATACCAATCCAGCCACAGAATGCCGAAACTGATGTTCAGATCAGGGTATATCTCAACACCACCATCTTTGACTACAACAGCTCACTGGCCGTAACATCTATGGACACTTCAAACCCAACGATCCATCCGCCATATTTTGTCCAGGATGATTCACCAGGCATCGATTACTGCGGCGTGACAACCGTAAAGGTCATGCCAGCTGCAAAGCTCAACTTCTCCGAATTCCGCTGGGTTGACAATGGTCTCCGTTTCTCAGAGGCCAACTACACCACAGGAACAAACGCAACCTCTCCACTCGACAGGCCAGCACCGCAACTTCAGCACTGGTATAATCCTGTCTGCTGGAACAATAAGAGAGATACATATTGCTATCCAGGCGGCCAATCACATGTTGCCAGAGCAGTTGGTAATGTTAGAAGTGGCGGTTTCAATGCCTATCCGGCAATCAACCAGAACATGTGGAGAAAACTTGGAACTGAGTTCTATCCGCTTTCCGATTACTCACTATACTTTGTTCTCAACTCTCCAACAGACACCAATAATGTGCAGGAATGGGACCAGTACACGCTTGATGCATCAATTGCCCAGAACCAGCCAGAGCTCTCATTCCTGATCATCCGTTCCATTGAGATCAAGGGACCATTCATGATCCCAATGAGATGGTTTAGACCAGAACAATCATGGAGCGGCTCAACCTATGCAAGACAGAGGCTTACATCTGAATACACCTACAATGGAATTAAGAATGTTCCGATAAGATATGACACCTCGGGATACATTAAAGCTGACTATCAAAACTGGCAGACCTATGAATATGTGCAATACAACTGGTCAACCGGTGACTTCACAAACATCATCGATCCAGCACCAGACTTCCAGCTTGACACACATCAATCTCTTGGTGTGAGACTCCCGAAGAATAGATACCTTTCCGATAATAAAGATCTGATTTATGTGAGCTCAAGGCCATACCTGCCATTCCAGGTAGGTGCTCCAAACGCTTCACACGTTTTCGTGTTTGATGAAATAATCCCGATCCAGCCAGGCAATATTGAGATCAAAGTCACTCTTGCCAATGGCGATGTGAAGATATACCAGGATTGCTGTCAGACACCGCCAACTGACGGAATTGATGTTCATGCCCTCAAGATCAAACTACAGAACGAGGACATTGAGCAGAGGGGTGGAATATTTGTCGACACTCCGGTCACCTTCAAGGTCAATCTCACCGAGGACGAAAAAGTTGATCCATCCAACAATCAGGAATGGAGCAACCCAGAATGCAACGATGCTCTTGTCTATGCATGGCAAGATCGTGGTTGCTGGGATCCAGATCAGAATGTTTGGGTAGGTGCTGGCGATGGCTGGCTTACCAACCCACCAAAGAATTCAGATGTCTATTCACAGGGCGTTCAGTACCAGCCAGGCGATGACAAGAACAAAGATGGTAAGATCTCGTTCAAGGACGGCGAAACTGAAATCATAGGTTCTTATGACCTTACAACGAACTCATGGCTTGGTGCCTACATAGACGCAAGAACCTTCCAGCGCAATAATGGCGAGTACATGCTTGAGTGTTCTTCCAAGAACAATAACTTGATCTCATCAGTTGGATTTGACTTTGGTTCCATGACGCCAACCGGCAAACCAGTGCCAGGTGGAGTGAAAGACCACGTTATAGGTTGGGATGAAACCCTCCCAATATGGATTGTTGCCTACAAGTATGGCGATGACAACAATGACAGGAGCTTCAGGCCTCTGTTTGATGTCATTACAGACAATACTCCATCAATGAGCCACGAAGTGTATATTGCTGGAACAAGATCATTTGAGGTGCTTCCGAACATTGACCTACAGATGACATATGGTCCAGAACCACTAACTGCAGGTATGCAGCCAGAACTTCAGGCACCAGACAAGCCACTCACCTTTACCTTCACTGATGCACAAGGTAATCCTGTTGATTTCAGCAAAGGTATCGCGGATGGATTTGGCCAGAGCAATGTTGAAGATAGAAATATAGAGATGCATTGCTTCGCCGACCCACACCTAGATGATGAATATTACTATGGCAAGGGTGCACATCTGCCACAGTACTATTGGCTTAGAACTGACCTCCATAACTATTCAGGTGGAATTGTTTGCAATGCATTGCTCTACTCAACACCAAACAACCCATTCACTCCAATAAAATTCCAGGTGAAGAGAGATGAACAGAACAGACCTGTTGGATATTCCTTCCTCGGCTTCTGTGCAAACGACCAGGGTGAGTTTGATGTCTATGCCTATACACCAGATCGCAAGCATTCTGGAAAAGTAACCGTCAAGGTCAAACAGCCACACGTTGAATACAAGATCCGCAACACGGAAACCAACCAGATATTCTCGGTAACCGGTAATCCATCTACCTCAGCAAAATCAGAGGATCCAGATTTTGTAATGACTGCTTATGATGAGAGGATCTATGAGATCACGGTGAAGTGTACCGATGCTCAGGGTCAGCCAATCAGGGGAGTTGCAAAAGAAGTTTCTGTTTGCTCAGGTTCTGGACAGGACACTGCAAGATTTACTCCATTTATCACGAGACCAAAACAATGGGAATATGCCACCGGAACAAACGCTGGTGGTGGCCCAACTCATCCAGGCACATTAAATTATGGTGTGTATTATGACTTCTCAACTTGGCAAATCGTTTACTGGATGATGGATAGTGGGGTCAGATTCAGCCCATGGGTTGCCATTGATGTAAATAACGATGGAAAGATAGACCCAATTCTCAACAGGACAAACGAGATCCATAGATTTGACTCAATGGGTGCCTTCCAGTTTATGGAATACGGTTACACCGACATGTTCGGCACTTTCTATGAGCACTACAACACAACCAACTTCCGCTTCGATGACCTGAGATTTGACACCAGAAGAGCTCACGATCTCCCACCAACCGCGAATAAAGGATGGGGACTTGGTGCTATCTACAACAGTCCTTATGGTGGCGGGTATGTGTTCTGCGACCTGAATACTGACCATTATCTCTCCTATGCAGACTCGCTCTCGTTCAATCAAAACGGTGAAGCAAGCTTCTACTACTTTGCAGATGACAAGATGAGTGTTGGCGGTTTGGTTGGAAACAACCTCTACTCCAACAGCAGTGATTTTGGTGATGTCTACGGTAACCCACAGTGGTATAATTCTCTTGATCCAAACAAGATATACAGCAGGTTCAGGCATGGTAAGTCTAGATGGAGTGACAATTGGTGGGGTACCAACGATGGAAGCTTTAGACTTGACTGGGAAGCAATCCCGGACAATGTAGCAAAAGTTGAATCCCCGATAGTGAAGCTTTATGATCCACAAACAGGTGAAGAAGCCAGCAAGGATCTTCTCAGCCCGGAATATTACGATGCAACATATGGTAGACTCAACCACTTTATCGTAAGAGCCTATCCAGCCGATCCACGTGACAACAAGATCAAAGAAGAAAGCTATGTTCTTACAAGCAACGACAGAGCTTATCTCCCACAGGGAATAACCTCACAGCATGAAAGTCTTACCCTTGGCAGATTGCACAATTCAGAAGTTGATCCAAAGGCTGTTGAGACCATGATTTCATGGAAACCAACAGGCACTGGTAAAGATGTTACTGCAGTACTATACGCACGTAACATTGACTGGAACCTCAGGACCAACAATGTTGTTGCCGACCCAGTTATGAGAAACATGTTCTATCTTGCAGATTCAATCAGGCTTGATTCTTGCAAGGGTCTTGATGTAAAGGCAGAACCACTCAACAAGATATTGAGGCTTGGTCAGGCTGACACAGTAATTGCCACCATCACCGAAGCAGGTTCAGGTTACAGGATGGAAGGCGCCAAGGTAACACTCAAATCAGAAGATGGAACAATCAATCTTGAACAGACCAGTGATATAAATGGTGAGGCAACATTTGCCAATGTGAAACCAGAATCGCTTTCCAAGATTGTTGTCAAGGCAACAATGGAAGGCAAAGTCACCGGATACGCAGAGCTGTTCGTTGATATTGACCTCACACCACCATCAATCAATATCGACACGTTCCCTGGAATCACCAACAAAACTTCCATCACTCTCACCGGCGATGTGACGAAGGGTTCCACTCTAAAACTCAATACAATCAATGCTGAAGTTGATGCAACTGGCAAGTGGAAAGCTTCTTATAACCTGGTTTCTGGCGAAAACATCATCACACTTGTTGCTACAGGTCCAAATGGTGCAGTTCGCACAACTACAATCCGTGTTGTCCTTGACAAAGATCCACCAAAACTCATCATGCCGACCCAGGAACAGATTGATAACTACATTATCAACAATGAGGGCAAGCTGAAGCTTTCAGGCAGAGTTGATCCAGAATCAACAATAACTGTTACCTATCAACAGGCTGGTGGAAACCCGGTTAACCTTGATGTTACTGTAGTAAATGATTACTGGCAGACCAGTGAGTTTGCACCTATCGCCGGAACGCCTCTTGATATTATTGTTACCGCAAAAGATGTGGCAGGTAATACTACCCCGGCCTCAACTGCAACCTTCAAGGTACTCAAGGTCAACACACTCAAACTGACCGTTGGCAATACACAGAAAATCTTTAACAGCAAAGCAGATCTCCTTACTCAACCACCACTTCTTGACAAGGCAACTGGAACACCAATGATCCCAGTTGAAGAGCTTCAGGCTGAGCTTGGCTATGTAGCTTCGTTCGCAAACAACAAGCTTACAATAACTATTGACAAGTTTACGGCAGACTTTACGATTGGCTCGACCACTGCAACACTCAATGGAAATACAGTCACTCTCCCAGTTGCTCCGGCAGTTGCAACAGGCAAGGCCCTTATCCCGGCTTCATTTATCACCAAGGTGCTTGACATGGATACTACCTCTGTCAACATGCTTACCTATGAGCCGCAGGGTAAGGTAATCACAATCAAGAGAATTTGGGGCAAGTAATATCCCCTAAAGTAGCAATAAAGTTTTGCTTGGGCCGGGTTTTGATCCGGCCCAAGCCGTGAAACAAAGATTGATATTAGGGTTTGATTTATCAAACGTTGATTTAGTAGCAGATGCGTTTGCAACGATGGTGTTGCAAACCTTCAAGGGAATGGGTTTACCCGCAAGGCAAACCCTGTGCGAAGGAGAGAGCAAATGAAAAAGATTTTGACTCTGCTTATCACCGTAATAATGGTGCTTAGTATTGTCCCTGTGTTTGGCACAGCGCCAGAGTCGCAGGCGGCAAGCCCCAACACACCGGCAACCATGGTGGCCAACAGATGGAACAAGATTGGTTACGACAGATATGGTCGTGCCCTTCTTAATGGCAAAATGGTTCCGTGGCAAAAAGCCGGCGAAGAGGTTTGGGGAAGGCCCAACGACGGTTTCCCAATGCCTTATGCACTCAGGGCCGTCTATCAAAGGCCAGAATCAATTCCGATTCCACCGGCTACCCCACTCTATTGTGTTCCAGCAACAGGCAACGCAATAATTTCATCCAACGACCTTTTTGCATCTGGTCTCTGGACTGAAGTTTGGCTGACGGTTATCCCGGATGGTGGCAAGTCGACCTATAAAGACCATTGGTATGTAATACTTGATGGTTGGGGACAGGCATGGTTTGATCCAGATGGCCGTTTCAATGACCCACGCTATTATGCATATGCTGACCCGTATGATGTTAACTATCAGAGAGATCCATTTGGGTCGCCCTGGGACAATTGCAAGGACAACCCAAAGGCACTCGTCGATCCGATAGTGTCAAATAACACACAGGGCCCATACATTCTTGATCCTGACTACAACCCATTCACAAATCCAAATACAACTGGTGTATATCAGTTCCACAGCGAGAGCTACAAGCAAAACAACAGAGCTGCCCCGGAATATGAGTCAAGGATCTATTTCTGGGATGCAATGAACACAAAGAGGCTCTGGAAGCTTGGCTGGTCTGATATAAACGACTTCTATGCACTCTCCGAATCGCAGTATGGACCACCAGTAAACAATCCTGACCCAACACACTTTGGTCCTGCAGGCGTAAGACCAACAGGTATTGTTTATGGGTCTGGCGGACAGAAGGATTATGCAGACTGGGACGTTGGCCTTACATTAACAAACTTCACAATCAATCTTGAACCAATGTATAACATGGCTGATGCAGGTTCTGTGCTCCATGCCGAGAACGTTTCTCACTTTGCGTCATATCCTGATTCAGTTGCTACCCCAATTCCTGCTCATACTCCATCGTATCAGTATGGTGAGTTTATATATCGTAAGGGCGGTACCTATGTTCCTTACATGAGTACTGGTACTGGTGGATCAAGGGTCCTCTCGTTTGTTGATGGTGGCGACACTCGTCTTGCTGGCGTTACCGTACATAGAGGTTCCTTCAATGCAACCTATCCACCAAACTCTGATGTTATAGATAATGGAATCCCATCACTCTATGAACCTGGCGATGATTATGATGTTGGTACATCGCTCTGGGCCTTCCAGGATCCTGCTTTTGATCCGGTCTTCACACTCAATGAAAGGTTCCATGATCAAGTAATCAGTGGCCAGATAAACGGTGCATACAATGTCGGTGAATTTATCTATCGTGATATAACCGATCCGCAGATGCAGGTTTCAGAGGGAGACGTTCGTATCACCAATGTCAATGGCTATCAGGACAACATAAACAACCACTATCCAGATAACCCGACGCTTCTCTATGACACTGATGGTCTCCTTAGAGGTGGTATATCTGATGGCGACCTCCTGCTCATGGCCGAAGTTCTTGATGGTGGATGTCTCTCACCAGAGTATGACATCGCTGTTGAAACGGATGCTTGGATTGGTTGGTGGGACAACGGTCAGTGGAAGGGTATCAATCCAGCACTCACCGCAGCTTCCATACGCTCTGGTTTTGACACTACAATCAACCATTTCCAGAGAGTCCAGAAGGACGCAGTCCTTGCCGAAAAAGCAAACGAATTCTTTGTGCCAGCAACAGTCTTCCAGAAAGTCCAATTTGAAGAGAGACAATTTGGTGGATGGTCGATATGGCTTGATGATGGAATAGACAACAACCGTAGCTATAACATCAGCTTTGCCGGATACACCAAACCACTTGATCTCTCACCAAACATCGAATGGGACGAAACCATGGAACAAATGGTTGGTGCAGAATCGCTAACGAAGTGGGACCTTGACTATGGTAGGGGTTCATCAAACGACTTGATTGGTAGTTTGGTTGCATTTACCTCGCCAAAGATTGTTGGCCCAAGATATGGATATTACGATACCAATGGCAATGGCTATGGTTGTGGTGAACACATCTATCGCGATATGGACATGGAAACTGGTATTGCAGGCCAGACTGCTCTCTCAGCCGGTGTTCTTGCCGGTGATACAGTTCTTCCAGTCAACTCCACAGCAGGTTTTGCGATTGGCGACACAATATCGATTGCTCCAGATAACCCAGGAGAAATTGAATATCGCATCATCGTGGCAATTGGTGCAAATACAATAACTGTTGGCGTACCACTCAATTTTGCTCATGCTGCAGGTAGAGAAATAACTGAAATCGGTGGCTTTGGAATGATCTCCAGAGGTGACCTCCGTCTCTCTGATGTCACCATATATCGTGGTTCGACAATGGTTCATTACTATGCCGGCTCAGTTGTTGCTGATGGTGACCTTGATGTTGGCCAGCAGCTTACTTACTTTGCACCAACGAACGGTATGGATGTCTTCTTCTATGACATACCACATCTTGCCAATGGTATACCACTCAACAACCAGTATGATCCTGGCGAGGATCTTTATCTCCTGCCGCAGGCACTCACATCTGTTGACTTTAGGTCGCAGAGACTCTCAGAAATCGAAGTCCAGGGAACAAAGTATCATTGTGGTTCGATAGTTCAGCTTGGTAGACTGCTCTGGACCAGCAACCCGGTCAACATGATCTCGACAGGCAACAATGGCAACAATGCCTATATGGATTTCGAAATCCTTCCAGGCAAAATAGACGTCCAGGTCAAGGTAGACCAGCCATTCATGGTCGAGCAGACCTCGCACGTCGAAATAACTGTTAACCCACCACCAACTAAATCGACAGACAAGTACTATGTCCTACTTGAGAATCTCCCACGTTCTGCCTACAACAATATTGCGGAAGTATTCAGGGTGATCGACAAGGACCACGATGTGGCCAAGTTTGAGCTCACTCCTTACAGGGCTTCTTGTGATCTCACCGGTTTTGTCCAGGACAGAAAAGTATACGTCCACGTATTCAAGGAAGTATCAGATCTTGCCAAGTATGCCGGCTCACTCTTTGTTCCACAGGATGGCCCATACTACGATCCATACTGGAAGAAAGTTTACCGCGATCCGGAAAAACGTGCCTATGCAAACTTTGCTAGAAACGTCTTCGATCCAATCGATGATTTCAGATATCATGTCTATCAGCCTCTCATAGGTCACATTGCAGATAGTTATGATTGCTATGGTCTCTGGAGCTCAACTGTACAGCCAGAAAACCTTGAAATCACAGCCAACAGGCAGTGCCTCACAGTCCTTGAGCAGCGCTTCCCGAACCTTATCCTCACACTCACTGATTGGGACAACCCGAACGATGTCAATGATCCAGCTGGCATGAGGTTTGCAACCACATCCATTCCGGATAGGCCACACCGTGTCAACTACAACGCAAAGGGAGCCGGAGTCAAATTCCTCTTCACAGCCACAAACTCTGACTTTACTGAAAAATACATTATCCAGGTCAATGATGATGACACGTTCATTTGCTGGATTTGGTATGACTTTGAGCCGCTCAACATGCTCTCACCACTTGACTATATGTATTATAGGAACACAAACAGATTCACTACAGCACTTCCAAACCCGCGTGATGGGCGTAACATACCAGCCAGAGGCGTTGCCGATAAACCACGTCTTCCAACCGATGCTGAACCAGAATCGGTACTCCAGAAGGCAACAGTAGACGATGTTGACTGCTCAGGTCGTCAAGCTACCTGCGACATCTGTGGTGAAGAACAGGGCTTCCTGCCGATTGGTGCTGTCACTCTTAACGACACCTACGGCAACAGCTACATCAATTTCACAATCCAAACCTTTGGTGTTCCAACCATGGTCACAGATTATGGCTTCCTCAACACAACAGATCCAGGTGGACAAATCCTTTGCGCAGTCCTCCCGCGCAATACCGAAACGAAACTTTGGATCAGGGTCACTGCAGACCAGACAATATTCAATTACAACAGTGTTGATGGTCAGCTCTGGCCACCAAATGGCCCATCGTTCCTCAACGATTACACTGGTGGCGCTGACTATTGTGGTGTCATTGGCTTTAAGGTCACCCCACCAGACCCAGATGTGAACTTTGCTGAAATGACAATGGTTGACCACGCTCTCCAGTATTCACAGTGCAATTACACTGTAGGTTCTGATGTTGATGGGTATCACAGCAATCCACTCCACAGGATGGGCCTGCCAGCACCTCAAATCCAGATACCATACAACCCAATCATATATGATTATAACAACGAAGTGCGGTGCTATCCTGGTGGTCAGACGCACACAGGGCGCCTTATTGGTTCGTCTACCCTCAAGAAATCTGGGTGGAATGCTTATCCAGCAATTCATGCAAAACAGTTCTACAAACTTGGAACAGAGTTCTTCCCACTCTCCGATTACGGCCTCTTCTTCGTCTTGAAGAACCAGAAGGGCGAGCACTTGTCCTTCGTTCCAGTACAAGATTACTATCCACCATACGATTACAGAGATGATCTACTTATAAAGAGGATTACAATCGAAGGACCATTCATGAGACCACGTTTCATGGATGCCCAGAGCACGAACTTCCTTTCTAGCAACTTCTACAATGGAGTTCAGTATCTACCAATACAGTATGACTTCTCTGGCAAGATTGTAATTGATGAAAGCACTTATGGCTCATTTGAGATGAATGCGCTTAATGCTTATAGCGGTGATTTCAGGAATGTTACCTCACCATATATGAGCAATCAGAACCCGGTGCGCAATTCGATGAGGTATCCACAGGACACCAATATCCCGGAAAACCTCTATCTCAGATTGCTTGACAGGTCACTTGACTACACCGCACAGCACTGGGCCAACATTGGTCCGTCGCAGCCAGGTGGAGCCAACGACCTCTTCATCATCGACGAAATCATCCCGATCAACTACGGCAACATAAAGATCACTGTCGAGCTTTCAAGTGGCAAGAAAAAGATCTATCAGGATTGCTGCATTGACCCACCGGTGGACGGAATCAACGTTCATGGCCTTGACATCCAGGGCGTACAGAAAGAAATCGAAGTCGACACCGACAATGTTGTTGAGCTTACTCTTAAGGAATACCTCGACATCCAGGTGGAAAACCTTTGCAACAACGCACTCGTGTTCTGCTGGCAGGACAGAGGTATCAAACAAGCCGGTTCCGAAGTCAGGTATGGAGTCGGTGATGGTTGGATAACCAACCCACCAAAGAACAGCAACAGGCAAAATCTTGGCTGGCAATATCTGCCAGGCGATGACATCAACGGCGATGGCAAGATCCGCTTCAATGACTATGAAACCGAAATCCTTGGTACCTATGACATGGTAACCAACACTTGGGCTGCAGGTGTCATTGACGCAAGAACATTCCAGCGTCAAGAAGGCATCTACAAATTCGAGCTTTCAAAAGCAAATGGTGCTCTTATCGATGAAGTTGGATTCGACTTCGGTGGTGGTACCGCAATCGGTGGAAGATTCACTGTTCCGGACCATGTAATCTCCGACAACGAAGAGCTTCCGATCTATATTACCGCCTACAAATATGGTGATGATGACAATGACAGGTCATTCCAGCCATACTGGGAAGTCCCGCCAACATCACAATTTGGCAAAGCTGGCTACTCGCACGAAGTTTACCTTGCTGCTCAAACAGCAATCAGAGTTGTGGGTAGGGAAGATCTCCAAGTCACAACTTCACCTGATATCCTTACAGCCGGTGTAACACCAGAGTATGTCGATGGCACTCCACTTACCTTCCAGGTTTATGGAGCAGATGGTTCAACGCCACTCGATTTCCATGAACTGGGTGTTGCAGACTGGACAGGTGCGTACAAGATTACCGATGACAAGTACATTGCAAACAATATCATCCAGGACCCGCATCCTGATAACCAGAAGTTCTATGGCTATGGGCAAGAGCTCCCAAGGTACTACTGGCTCCGTACCGACCTCCACAACAATGATGGTACCCAGTACAACAACAACTACTTCTTCTCCTCAAGGGCCAACCCGTTCAGCCCGATCAAGATCGACTTCAGCCAGTCTGAAGAAGGCAAGTATATGTTCCGTGGATTCTGCGCCAACGATGAAGGATCATTCCCAGTGCATATCTGGACCCCAGACCGTAAGCACAGAACCAAGATTGAAGTTAAGGTAAGACCACCAAAGGTGGAATATCAGGTAACCAACGTTGACGATCCGGACCTCAAACTCTTTACAGTTCCGGCCAACCCGGGTGATGTAGACTTCGTACTCACTGCTGCCGATAACAGGCTTTATAAGGTCCGTGTTGTCTGTAGAACACAGGATGGTTCGAAGCTTCTGACTGGTGCAGCAAAGGGTGTCTCTGTTTGCGCCGGAACCGACAAAGACGTTGCAAGATTCACACCGACCTTCAGCAGGCCAATGTCATTCAGAAATGCCCAGAAATACTACTTTAACCTTGGCATAAGGCCAGATCAGATCCCAGCAGACCCGACACCGCTTGAGATTACACAGTATTTTGAGACCAGGGTACAGCCAAGAATGGGATTTGACTTCAATGGAAACGGCAAGCTTGACGAAACCAATAATGAAATCTACATAGCAAAATATTCAAGGTATGCTGACAGGTATATTTATAGTTACGGATGGGGTAATTACAGGTACATCTACGTCTATGATCCACAAACAATACAGATTGGAGTAGGTTTACCGATGCCAATCATGTACTATCGCACTGAGAATTATGCTTATCCTGATCCAAATTCTGGCGGTTTGTACTACACACTGTTCATGTACTGCGACATATATGCTGATCCTGAAACCACTCTTGGTTGGGGACCTGGAGCCATATACAACAGCTACAAGAAAGCTGGATATATATTCCCAGACATCACGGCCGATGGCATTGTTTCCTTCGCAGACGCCCTCTCACTTGACGACAAAGGTTCTACTGAAATGTATGTCTACGGTGAAGATGTGACTACATTCGCAGGACTTATTGGTGATAATACTTGGTCAGCAACAACGACATGGGGCGATGTCTATGGTGGTCTCCTACCTTATCTGACTGGTTTGAATGGCTATGGCTACGGGTTCAACTTCCAGACTGATCCATACGCACCACGCACAATGAAGCGTCGTTATGGCTACAGGCCAACAGCCACGAATATTGACGCCTTCTTGCCAGGCGGAGACAACGCATTCTATCTTGACTGGGATTCCTTCCCGGCCAACGATAATTACCTACAGATCAAGGCCCCAGTTGTTGAGGTCAAGTCTGCAACTACAAGACAAACCTTGGAAAAGAAACTTCTTGATCCAGAAGGTTATGATCTTATCTATGGAAAAGAAAATCACTTGCTCTTCACATTTACACCAGCAGACCAGCGCGATCTTCCACTTGGCCCAGAAGCCAGGGTCTATTTAGCTGGAACATCGGGTGGTGGCGTGCATGAAGCATATGTTTATGGTAGAACTGAAAGATCAGAAACCAATCCAGCAGCAACAGACGTCATGCTTGCAATGACACCTACTGGCGTTGGTATCGGTGTTCTTTCAATCAACTACCGTTCCCCGAACAAACGCTTCGTGTTCCCATATGAGTACAGGATCGACACTGACCTTGAAGGCAAATCAATCATCTCTTCGTTTGACTCAGTCAAAGGTCTCGAAGTGATTGTTGAAGCAGATGATACACTCAAAGCCCAGATCCCGGGAACACTCAACATCACTGTTCGTGAATATGGTTCACATGCTCCAGCCGCACAGGCTGAGCTCAAGATTGAAGGTGCTGGACTCTCTATCCCATCCAGAAGATGCAATGATAAAGGCCAGACCACAGTTTCAGTTACACCAACCGAGACTGGTATCATCAGAGTCAAAGCCAACCTCGCCGGTTATGCTGACGGAGAAGGCTACATAGTGGTAGGTGTCGATGTACAGCCACCATCAATTGACCAGCTTGAACCAGTTGATTACACAGTCGTCAACACCAATACTGTTGCAGTCAAGGGTGTCACAAAACCAGGTTCTACAGTTACAATCAATGGCCAGAAGGTTGGCGTTGACATCAAGGGTGCCTTCCAGAGCAATGTAACACTCAAAGAAGGTTCCAACGTTATAGTTGTCAAAGCCACCTCACCAAGCGGCGCATCAACAACCAGATACCTGACAATAATCAAAGATACCGAGAAACCGATGTTGCTGGTCAATGATCCAACAACTATCATCCACGACGCAACAACATACGAACTCACCGGACGTGTCGAACCAGGCGCAAAGGTCACCGTAAACGGCCAGCCAGCAACAGTAGTGTTTGATGTCTGGACAGCAACAGTCAATCTTGTCAAGGGCACTAATACAGTCAACATTTCTGCAACTGATGCTGCAGGCAACCCGAACCAGACCACAATACAGCTCAACAACTACACAATGCAGGAAGTCGAGTTTGTTGTTGGCAATACGGTCGCCTATGTCAATGGCACAGCGACAACAATGCCAGTTGCCCCGACGCTCTCAGCCTCCAACTCAGTCATGGTTCCAGTTGATTTCCTTGCCAATGCATTCGGTGGAACTGCACCGGTTGCTGGCACGACTGCCACTATGACAATCGGAACAATCACTGTTGATATCACCGTCGGTTCAACAAATGTCAACATCAATGGTCAGACTGTGACGCTGCCAGATGCACCAGTGCTCAATGGAACTACAATCATGGTTCCGGCTGAGTACTTGATGCTGATGGTCCAGAACGAGATCGTGAAAGCTAATCCGGCCAAGGAAATTCCGCTTGACATCCAGTGGAACGATGCAGCCAGAAGGCTTACCATCACGAGGTACTCACTGTAGTATTAAGGTACCAATAAAAACAAAAAGCCCCGGCCAAAAACCGGGGCTTTTTTATTGGCTTATGTGGGGCTCATCAATAAGAACCATTGATGAGGAGTTCCATCAGCTTCTACTTTTGAATGGGGAAGCTTGCGGTAACAATATGGCAATATGTGCAATTCTGGCCGCGGCTACTTTAAACAAGCACGACCTAAAGCCAAACTGAATAGCTATTTATGAATGAATAGACCCTCAGATATGATTTTGAACTGGGAGATTCTTTATTCTTTGAATGATTTTTATTGACCGAATGCCGGATGGAATGGTCCTTAAGCTTTTAAAGACCGTTATTGGCAATGAAACAAAAAAGAATGCTGGACAGTCTGTTTTTTAATAGGCAACCTTATAGAATTAGCAGGTTCTGCCGAAGTTTCTTTCGACTATCGATATATCGTTGAGGTCAATAATGCCGTTTTCGTCCAGATCGAGCTTGTTATCAAACAAGGGTGATTTTGATGTGAGCCCGAGAGATTTTGCCAGAACTATTAGATCAAGTGCATCCACAACACAGTCAAGGTTTGCATCACCCTCTAGTCTGTCAACTGTGAGCATGGCCCCAAGAACATATCTGTACATTGATGTATCGGCGATAATGGCGATCTTTTCCTCAAGTTTGAGAACATCGTAAGGCTTTATGATTATGGCAACACTTTTTGATTCGCCTGGTGTAAGGCTAAAGATTGAAGGAGACATAGAACAAAATTTGTTTCCGATGGTCATCTTCACTACCTGATCTTTTTTACTTAGGTTGATCACCCCGATTTGTTTTTGGGCGGAGATGTTTGGTCTGATGGTTCCAAAATCGAAATTGCCTGTAAAACCCAGTATTGCAAGGTATTCGCTTGTTGCGAGCCTGATCAACTTGGGTCCACAGGACAAATATATAAAACTGCGGTCAACTGCCATTGTTCCGGTGGGTTTTCCGGGCAGTGCGACAGGATTGAGGGCTGTTCCTGTTGCCATTTGAATCACCTGGAGCGTATCGTCTTGGCACGAAGCCAGGAGGACCCTTCCGGCGTTCACAATTGATTGGACTTCATGTTTTGACCATTTCCACAGAACTCTTCCATCTGCCCTGAAGCATGTTGCTCCAGAGGAAGAACCGTAGAGCACAACGTGGCTCTTGTCACATGCGATCTGAATGTTGGAACCCCTGGGTTCCGGGTTCGTCCAGAGCGTTTCTCCAGACGGCACTGAAATGGCTATACTACCACCTTTTGAAAGCACAAATACCGCAGTGGAAGAGTTTGGTGATGAGCAGTAAATAACCTGATCATTGATTGGCTTGTTCATGATCACTTGCCGTGTTTGAAAATCTAGCACAATAACGGCATTCTTACATGGTACGACAAATTTATCGTTTCCGCAAAAGACAGGACAAGACAATATTTCTGCCTCGAGCTCCACCCTAAAGGTTGCATTCCCTTTTGGGTCCAGGCAAATTATTGTTTTTTCGTAAGAAACCAGAAAACCGTCAGGTGAGTTTGTTATATACCTAATTCCCCCAGTTGGGTAATCCCAGGCGTTGGAACCATTCCCAAGGTTGTATGCGTGGATGCCATCAGCACTTGGGATAACCAAAATGCTGTCATTAATACATGGCTCTCCAGCGGCTTGCACCTGTATGGTCCTTACCAACTCAAAGGTTGATATGGAGAATATGGACATGCTATCTACAGAAACTGCTATGATTCTGTCATTGCCACAAACCAAAAAGGATGGCGGTTTGATGGCCTCCTCCCAATCTATCTCAAAAGGGGGATGTACAGCAGTCGAACTCAAGTCCCTTTGCATGCTTCCCTTTGGATTAGGCCATTCTGAAAGACCTTGTGAGGGGGCCACCACCAGGACCGCAACAAACAAAACGGTGGCGGCGAGTTTAGCCTTCATTTCCCTTATTCTACCTGCATTTTGCGCAAAAAGTCAATCACAAACAACTTCACAATCTTGGCAAGATGGCAAACAAAGTTTAAAATCTTAAATGTGTCAAACATGAACCAAAGAAACACAAAGATCGTATTTGCGGTGAAGACAGAATGAGCCAGATTGACCGCAAAACGGAGAAGAAACTTATTCTGGCGGCTCAAAAGGGCTCCTCTGATGCCTTCGAGCAGCTTTACAACGAATTCCGGATCGAGCTTTTCAAGTCAGCGATGCTGATAATGAGAAGCAGCGCAGATGCCGAAGACGCCGTTGCGGAGACCTTTATCAAGGCCTTCAAGAACATCGACAGATTCGACACCAGGTACCCCTTGAGACCCTGGCTGCACCAAATTCTCTCAAACGAGTGCAGCAACATCTACAAGAAATCAAGAGGGGATGTGGTTCAGCTTGATGATTTCTCAACTGATTGGAAAGAAAATGTTGTTGACAAGTCAAACGTTGAGATGGACGAATCCATGATCCTGGATGAGGAAGCGCAAAAGGTCAGGAACATGATTGAACGGCTCTCGTACGAACACCGGCAGGTCGTGGTGCTACATTACTTCCAGAACCACGACATACAAGCAATCGCTGTAATGCTGGGTGTTCCGGTCGGGACTGTGAAGTCAAGGTTGTTCCACGCACGCAAACAACTGCTCAAGATATGCGGCCAGGAGAATTAAAAATGAAAAAGCACCTAAAAGAAAACGAAATCCTAGAAATCGCCTCTGGGGCCATCGGCCCGGTAAAGAAAGCTATGGCAGGGGTCCATATAAAATCATGCAAGGAATGTGCAAAAAAGATTGAAGATGAAATAGCTTTCAGGGAAAAGGTCGCTGAGAAACTTGACAAGGTGGCCTCGGCCACGACCCATTCCAGAATGATGGATGTGAGGGTATTAAGAGAAATAGAAGTAATCTCAAAATCAAAGGCTCCGCAAAGACACCCGAAATGGGCTGTCGCCGTGTCGCTGGTTTGTTCGGTTCTGTTTTTTGTTTATGGTTTCTTCTTCTATGCCCCTGTTTTTGGTGCAGCGAAAGAAACCCCAGCCCAGGCGATTGTTTCAGGAAGCTTCTATCCGGTCATTGGCCAAGCTGGACAGCTTGTCCCGAAGCATTTGGACAGAATGGGCAATACGTACGAAAAAATGGCCTTTTTCAACATTCTTTGTGACAAGTATGGTGTTTGTGAGGCCGACAGAATAAAGCTCGTTTACCAGAGTGGTTTTGATTACAAAAATGTTTTTGTTTCTTCAATGCTTGGAATGGCGCTGGA
>ENA-UPSM01003105-UPSM01003105.1-activated-sludge-metagenome-genome-assembly--contig:-NODE-3105-length-19201-cov-22.439465_pt1 | contig 19201 bp, 11 predicted proteins | sample MGYA00238181_ERZ773283 | MGnify/ENA primary metagenome ERZ773283 (study PRJEB29023, sample SAMN05720199) | activated sludge metagenome | isolation source: Anaerobic digester | place: Japan...
AAACAACTAAACTTAGTAACCAATCCCGGTTGTCGAAAAAAGGGGAGTATCATATCTCTACTTTATAAAAGTGTTCGTACTATCCGGTTTTGGGCTAAACTGCCTAAACCTGTAAGTCAGTTTTTTTGAGTATGACTTACCTGAGTCGTTGTTCACCTGCTTTGTTATCAAAAAAGTTGTGTCATTTAATATTTCACCATAGTTGCTAAAAGTAATAATATCTCTACCAGCTTCCCAAGTTTCAAACTCAATAGATTTTGTGTTTATCTGAAATACCCCAATATGAGTAGGAATACTCTTGATTTTATTAATGAATGCATCGTTAATCAAAATCTCATTCTCAATATAGCTTAAAGTATCCGAATTTACAGGTTTAACCCATGTGTTGATACAAACCCCATCTCTATAAAATACAGCAACTCCTATATCGTCTGCCGAAGTTAAATTTGAATAATAGTAACCATCAATTCTCAACTCATTCCCCGTATATGGGGTTTTAGCCATACTAAGCTTGTGCAACTCTTTTTCGCAGCTTGCGCAAGAGAATAGCATAACTGCAACAATTGGAAAAAGTTTTATTACCATAGTGTGTAAGGATTTGATGAATAATAACCTCCGTAAAATCTATCTGAGATGTTAAGCACCTCAAAATGTGGATAACTCATAAGATTATGAAAACCGTTTTGAAAAGGCCCTCTTACATTTTTTTCACTATTGTAGCCAATTCTATAGTTTCCATATCCTACATAAAGTACTCCCATCCTGTACCTATTGCCGGGTTCTCTAAATGTGCCATTAGGACCTTGAGTCCAATTAACAGAACCGTCTGATTCTCCTGTAAATAGATTAAACCCGGCATTTAACCCTTTAAGGCTACCTCCAGTAATATCAAACCTCATTGCGGCAGTCCTAAATTTATCTCTATCTGCACCACCTGGGCTTAATAATCCAGGAACCGGGGCCCATGTGTCATTTTCATAGGTAAGTTTCCATTTGCCACCACCTGCATATATTTGCCCGGTTAGTTGAGATGTTTCCCCGCTAAAAAAATAAGTGCTTCCAATCCCTGCCTGAAAATGCTCACTTTTATATCCAAGTCCATATCCAATCCTGCCTTCAAAACCACTTGCCCCAGTACCTGCAGCGCTGGCGTAATATGTCCCGCCAAAATTTACCCCGGCAGTAAAACCTTTGCCTAAATCGTAGCCAACCGTAGCGTTAAATCCAAAACCCATTCCATCAGTACCTACAGCAAATTGAGGTGCAATGCTCAGCCCAAAACCACTATTGCCAAAAGGTATCTTTATCGGAGATATCATAGACAAACCTCCATTAATAGCACCAATTGCACCACCGACCAAAGCTCCTTCCCAGAATGAACCACCATTCTGTTTTGAACTAATCCCTCCGGTTATCCAACCAATATCAGTTTGAATGGCCATCGGCAATAATGCAGGACAAAAGATTGCAGATAAAATGGTAAATATGATTTCACCTGAAGGGTCTGTGTAAATAAGCGGATTATTCAGGCAATACCCTTACCAGTAAAACCAGTTTTACCTGTATTGCTTCAACTTTTCAATGACCAGTCTCAGGGCTTTTGATTCAAAGAACGTAATTTTCTGCAAGATACTGATTTTTTCTTTTTCAACTGAATGGTTTTTGATTGAAGTTTAAAACAGCACATAATATACGCTAAAACGCCATTAAAACAGGCGTTTAGCTTGGTATTATGTGCAATTTGCCTACGCTCGTGCGCTGTGGTTACATTCTACTAACTGGATGGGTTTATTTTCCTGACCCTGCGGGGCTTTTTCAGTTGAAAGAAAAAGGGTTTCATTTCGGTAATATAATACTTGTTAGTGGGCTTTAACTGGGCTTTACCTGCACTATGAGTCGGGACATCCTGCGGACTGACCCTAATTTTTTTCTTTTTAAAAAGCTAAAAAGTTTGCATCATGCTGATGATGATGAGCTGTTGGAACGGGCAATAAACCCGTGTAGGAACTATCAAATTAGCACTAAACTTGCCGGGTTTATGCTCGTTTCAATAGCTTTCTCCCTGTTTTTCTTTTGTTCTCGGTTAACTGCTGGGTTAACCACAACTGTAAATCAATGGCAGTGGTGCGGTGGGAAGGAAGCAGGAAAAAAGCGCCTGCGGCTAAAAGGCTGGCCAGTGGCTGCAAATAGCGGAGGTACGGAGCGGTTTGCGGACACTGGACAAGCTTCAGCGAGCCTGACTGCGAGTTGAGCAAGGGTGGCGGACAGGAAGCCGTGAGGTACGAACGGCGATGGACGGCACATGTAGAAGTGGAGGGCTGGCGGGGTTTTTGCCTCTTGGTTTTCCGGCAAAAACCGTGACAGCCCGGAGCGCACTACACGAGGCTACCGCTTTAATAGCCAGAGCGAAGCGGAGGCAATCAAACAAAGTCAGCCGAAGCCCGCAGCGACCCGCAGGTGAGCCAAACACGGCAGCGGTTGGATGCGTTGCGGCTGAACGAAGTGAGTGAGGCACGAACGAACGTAGAGAAGCGGCAAAAGCAGACAATGGAGGCTGCCATGAACGGAAGCAAGGCAATGAAAAGCATGACAAGCTGCGAAGTGTAACGGAGCACCCGCAGGGCGGCACAGCTCTTTTTTATACCTTAAAAAATAAACATATCATAAAAATGGGCTGTGACGGCTTGGCGTGTCTTTTTGTATTGCCTTGATGGAGTGAATACCGCTTTTCCTGATTCCGTGCGGTGGGGATTATTCTTTTGCGTGATACCTAACTCCACGTCCTTCGCCAGTTTTTAGCAATAATCCTTCTTTAACCAAATAAGCTAGGTCTTTTTTCAAAGTGTTCCGGGAGTAATCTTTTAACTGGCTTTCGAGTTCACCAACCTGTGCGGTTTTCCGTTCTTTTATATATGCTAAAACAACCTGCTGGCGGTCATTTAGTGCCGTTTTCAGTTTACTGTAAGTTTCGTATTTTGCATCAAGCCTTTGAGTTAGTATAATCAGGCATTCTAAAAAGAACAAAATCCAACTATCAATACGCTCGTTTTCTTTTCCCCTGTTTTTCTGACCTTCCATCAATGCTCTGTAATAGCCTTCTTTCTTGGTTTCTATCACATTTTCAAAAGATACGTACTGGATAAACTTGTAATCCTGTTTCATCAGTAACAGCGAGGTTAAAAGCCTTGATAAACGACCGTTTCCGTCTTGGTACGGATGGATAGATAAGAACTCGTAAACAAATGCTGCTGTAATCATTAGCGGGTGTAAATCTTTCTTTTCCAGCCTTTCATTTGTCCACGCAATTAAACCCTGCATTTCATTGGGCGTTAAATGTGGTTCTGTTGTCCTAAAAATGGTTCGTTGCGTACCATCGGGATAATTGGCTACAACCTGATTTGATAGATTTTTATACCGACCCTTGTGTGTTTGGTCTTTATGGCTGTGCTTTAGAAGGATTCCGTGCATTTGATGAATGTAACGCTCTTCTAAATCAATATCGGCAAAGCTGTCCAAAATAATTTCCAATGCTTCGTAATAGCCCACTACTTCTTGTTCGTCCCTGCTTTGCAATTTGGTTATTTTAACCGATTTCAAAAGCTTTTCGACTTCTTCATCGGTAAGGGTTGCCCCTTCAATTCGGGTCGAAGAACCGATACTTTCTATCGTGGCTATTTTTCTGAGTTCTTTCAGGTATTTGCTTTGCTGCCCTTCAATGGCTTTCCAGTTGCCTTTAAAAGTGTCAATAATACTAAGTTGTTGACTTATTTGCTGATAAACCGTACTGTTAAAGTCCAGTTTTATCTTCATGTTATTAGATATATCCATTTTGTATCCAATTTTATCCGATTTCAAAAGTAAGCAAAAACTTGATGTCGCAAAATGCGATTTCAAAAAAATCATTTCAAAGGATGGAACAATTCCAACTGCCTTGTTAAGTCCGTTAAATCTTGGTTTCGGTATTGCTCCGTGCTTCTTATGCTCTTATGTCCTGCCATGTACTGAACCTGCCGGATATTGTTTGTTTTGAGCCAGTTCATTATTACGCTTGCCCTTATTTGTCGGCTGTCTTTTAGTTCAGGGTTGGTTTTCTTTGCTTGTTCTGTTATTTTACAAATCATATCGCTGTACTTCTTTGCCGGGAACAGATACGGCGTTTGTTGTTGCCTTTTTTCTAATATTTTAGGACGGATTTCGTCAATGTAAGTTTTAAACGGTAATATCTGAATAGCCTGTAATTTCAGGGTTCTTGCGTTGCTGCTTCTTCCTGAAGGAACATAAATTTTGCCTTCAGCTAAATTTATGTGAGTGGCTTCAAGCCTTGCAACTTCGCCACTATCCAAGCCCTGATAAACCAAAAGACCTAATATTACTGTATTTCTTTGATGCAACAGCTTTGCGGTTGCTGTTTTGTGGCTCCATTCGGGAACGTTGCCAAAGTTGTGGTAAATGGTTTCAAGTTGCTGTGTGGTCAAAAGTTCCGGTAATGCTTTCTTTCCCTCGTTTCTTAGCTTTATCTGCCTGATTATATTGTGTTGTATGGCTTTGCACTCTACAAGGTAATCAAAGTAAATTTTCACAGAGTTTAAAGCCCTTATAATGCTTGCGCTGCTTATGCTGCGGCTTCTTTCGTGGTCAATAAATTTCAATGTTTCGCTATAGCTAATATTTTCGGGTGTAATGCCTTGCGTAATGCACCAGTTCAAAAAGCTTTTAACGTGGTGGTTCTGCGTTTTGATGGTCTTTTCGGAGTAACCATTTTTTAAACGATATGTTTTAAATCCTTCGTTCATATCTCATTCAAAAGGTGGGTGTATAATTGGGTTGTTTCAAGGGTTGCATGCCCTAAAAACTGCTGTATCATTTCTATTTCCATGCCTTGCTGTAATAGGTGGGTGGCTATCGAGTGGCGCAGCGTGTGCAATGTTGGTTTCTTGCTTTGTAAACTGCTGCTGTTGCTGCGTTTTACAAGTTTGTCAAGGCGGTCAGATAATGCCTGGTCTGAACATTGGTTTCCGTACTGATTAATAAAAAAGGTTTCGGTTTCTTTATTAAAGGGCAGGGACAAGCCCTGCCCGTACGATAATAAATATTTTCGGCCATTATGTAAATATTCAGTAATGTAAGTCAGGTTATTAGCGGTTATTGGAACATATCGTTCTTTGCAGCCCTTGCCTTTCCTTACAAAAATTAGTTTTCGTTCGGTTAATATATCGCTAATGTTCAGGCTTGTTCCTTCGCTTTTCCGAAGCCCACAACCGTAATAAATGCAAAGCATTGCCCTGTCCCTTTGTGATACTGCTGTTTGTAAGGCTTTAGTTTCTGTTTTGCTGAAATGGCTTTGCTGGTAAGTGGTTTCATATAGTGCGTTGATTTCCTGTAAAGTCAATATGTTTCGGGCTTTGTAGCGTTCTTCTACATAATCCAGCTTATCAATGGTTGTAATTATCTTTTGGCTTTGGTTCAAGTATTCAAAAAACTTGTTTACCGTGCTTAATCCCACGTTGATACTAGCATTCATCAGGCATGAACCAAAAAGTTTGTTTTCACGGCGTTTTAAATATCTTACAAAGCGTTGTACTTTATGGTTGGTGGTTTGTTCGATGGTGGCAATGTCGCAACGCTCTAAATACAGTAAAAACTCTTTGACATTTCGTTTTCTCGTGGATATGGTGGCAGGGCTGTAACCCAGCGTTTGAAGCCATTGCAAAAAGCTTGTTTCAAGCTGTTTAAATTGTGGGCTGTATAGTTCTTTGGGATTCATTTAAAATCGTTCAGTTGAAAAATAAAAAGTATTGCTGCTTGTCCCTTCTGTGAAGGTTGTGAAGCTCATATAAAATCGTTCTGTATTGCTTGCTATTATTAGGCTGCCAGTTTCACAAAGGCATTTGTGAAGCCGTGTGAAGCTTTGTGAAGCTCAATGTTTATAAGACTTTCACAAGGTCATTTTTTAACTTTTTTACCAAGTCATCAAGCATATTGACCCCATTTTTAAGCATTTGGTAATCGTCCCAAACCATTATTTCATACTCGTTTCCGGTCTTATTGCTCCGGCTTTTGCACTTTATAAACCCTCTGCCTTCCAGCTCGTCCAAGAACCTTTTTAGCTGCATAGGGTGCAGCCTAAAGTATTTGCGGGTATCTTTGGCGTAAAATATGGGGTCTCCTTTCTGTACTTCGTTTTGAAGCTCTTTTAAACTTTCAAAAAAGTTCCTTGTTTTTCCTCCAAGTTCATCGGATTTACGGAGCAAACTGTCTTTGCATAAATAATTTGCCCATTCTACGTCTTCCAAAGTTGCCAGTAAATACGTGTTCCCTTCATGGTCGGTGGTTCTTTTGCGTTGCTTCTGGTTCCATAGTGTTACCGACTTTATCAGCGTTAAATAATGGTTTTTGGTACGCATTTTCTTGAACACATGCGGCGGTATTTCCAGCTTTGGGGCAAACGGTATTAATACTTCTATCGGTTCAATGAGCAATTGGCAAGCCTTTAAAAGATTGGTATTTTCTTCGTACTTTCTAAAGTTTATAAGCCCTGCGGCTACTTTGCCCTGATATTCCAATACTTCGGCTTCGTGATGCGGGTTTTCTTCTATCTGTATCAAAAAACTGCGGTTGGCGTTGTCCTCGTAAATTTTATCTTTTGTTGTTGCCCCGGCAACACATACAGGGCCTTCAACGTGCAAATACACTTGTTTGCTGTCGCCAGTTCGGCTGTTGGTTTTGGTCGAAAAGCGGCTTATTGATTGGTTACTCATTAATTCACGTAATGGAAGTAATGCACTGTATGCGCCGTCTAAATCTTCCTGTAATAAAATCTTGTGTTTTAAAAAGTCTTTGGGCGTGTAATACAGCGTGTTTTCGCTTAAACTGGTGGTTACATGTATGTGCTGTTTGGGAACTGTTCTGGCCACACCTTGCAAAAGATGGGTTTTTCCGCTGCCGCTGCTGCCCATCACGATGGCGTGGAGTGGATTTTTAAAGAACCTCGTTAAAAAGATAAAGAACAATAAGGCTGCATTATCCTGTTGTCCTATCATCCCAAGGTTGCCAAAAAGTTTATGGGTTTGTTTGGTTAGTTCGCTGTTTCTCATAAAATCACTGGCTTTCTGCGTTTGCTCTCGATTAAATATGTCTTTCCCCTGTTGCTCCTTTGTTCCCTCGGTTTTGCGTTTTTCTTCTCGTTTCTGCTGGCGGTAATGCTCTAATTCTTTGGTCAGTCCCATAATGGCTTCGCTTACAATGCTGCTGCTTATTTCTAACTTTTCGGCTGCCTGTTTTATTAATCGGTCGGTTTGGCTGTGGCTGTATAGGTCGGCGGCGTCCCTAAAACTGTTGTATTCGTTTGTTTTGAGTTGTATATGTAATGTAGCTCGCAGTCTATTTACTGTGTGTATTTCAATACCACCCCATAAGGTTATTTGTAAATGGGCGGTTTCGTAAATTAAGCAGTCGGGGTTTACTTTTAATGTGCCAATCTGTTTGTTTATAAATGCGTTTATTGGTGTGGGTTCTGTGGACTTTTCTTTTTCAACTGAAAGTGGTTCAGATGAAAAAGAAAAAGGTTTTCTGTTTTCGATTAGGTGGGTAAAGATTTCGCTCTCATGTCCTATTGATAAGCTGTTCACGTCCTCGCCTTCGGGGGGTTCAACTACTGTAATGATTAGCTTTTCATTGATTTGCTTTAACTCGTTTGCTATGTTATTTACTGCTTCTGTTCCGGCTTCGTCGCCATCGAAGAATAAAACAACCTCTTTTAGCTCTTTTAATTGGCTCACCGCCTCGGTGTGTTCGGCTGTAAAACCGTTTGTTCCGTATAATGCCAGTATTGAAAAGGTTTTTGTTATTTCTGTTAGTTGTAAAAGTGTTGCTGCGTCTATGATTGCTTCGGTTAAAATTAACCTGGTAGTTTCTGCTTTGGGATAGTTCGGGTATAATCCTTTGTGGTCGCCTTCCAAGTAATGATGCCCTTGTTCTGTGTGCCTTCCATATAAACTAGCTATGTTGCCAGATTTATCAAGTAATGGAAAGATAATGCAGCCGTTAAACCTTGTGTAATAGTTGTTTTCCCTGCCGAACTTGTCGGGCTTTATCATCCCTATTTGTAAATACTGTTGCTTTTGTTCTGTTGTTATTTCTTTGGTTTTGTGGAGTGTCCCGGCATCGTAGCCAATGGCCAGTTTTTTATAATCGAGCTTGCGGGAAGCCAAGTATTGTATGGCTTTCTCAGGTTTGGCGTTTAAGCTCCGGGCAAAGTGTTTAAAAGCTTCGGTTAATATGGCGGTTCGTTGTTCTTGTGGTAATTCGGGTTTGGGTTCAGGCTTGGGCTGGGGTTTTGGCTTTGGTTCGGTTGGCAAGCCTATAAAATCCTTTGCTTTCAATAGGGCTTCGTGTTTGGTAATGCCTTCTTTCTTTTGTATAAACTCTATGGCATCGCCTTTTGCATTGCAGCCAAAACAATGAAAAGTATTTGTTTCGGTATAAATCCGGCAGCTTGGTTTGTCATCGGCATGAAACGGACATTTTATGTGGTTACTGTGGTCGGGTTTTAAACCGTATTTCTGAAGAACCGTAAGGATGCTTAAATGCTGTTTTATTTCCTTGATTTCCATAGTCAAAAAATTTATTGCCAATTAGTACATCGCAAAACTAAATAAAAATTGACTATGTGGCAAACTTATTTATGACTATTTGTACATTTATTGCTGTTTATTGACTTTATGGCTATCTTTGAAGCATTCTAAAAACTTTGAACTATATGAGTTTAGCCAATAATATCAAGCATCTCAGGGAAAACAAAGGGTTACAGCAAAAGCAGGTAGCCATTGAGATTGGTTTGGGGATTTCCCATTACAACAAGATTGAAAACGGACAGCGTGAAGCCTCGGTAGAACTTTTAGACAAGCTGGCAAAGCTTTACGGCGTTTCTATTGATGCCATTGTACACATGGAAGGAGAAGTGCCTAAAGAGATTGTTATCGAGGACAAGACCACAAGCGAACAAATGAGGCTTATTCAAGAACTTGATGAAAAAGATAAAAACATTGTCTTTTCAATGATAGATATAATGCTCACCAAAAAGAAGTTTAAAGATTTCTTTCAAAAAAACGTAGCTGCATTATAAAACAAAAGCCGGATTGCTCCGGCTTTTCTGTTATGGATAAGTGATTGTCCAATTTTGTTTTTCCAAATCTTTTATGCTTAAATCATATCGTTTCAGTATCCTATTACTGCTTCTTATCAAATCCCAACTATATTTATCCACAGTATCTTTGCTTAAAATATACATAGAGATTGTATCTGAAGGTAATACATCTTCCCATTTTTCTTTACTATCCCAATAGCTGTACTTTGAAGGATATGCCATTTTTAATCTCGGCTTTTCATTTGCAATAGCCGTATCAGGATAAGCATAACTGGCATAAAATTGTATTGTGTCAGTTGTATTATTCTGAACTTTAATGCTATATACATGGTCTGCAAGTTTATCGCAACCCACATTACACAATATTAATAATATTATAGATAAAATATTCATTTTCATTGCTTTAATTATTTATAAATTAGAAAAACAACCACCACATAAATGGTACAGGTGGATGCGCAAATAACCAGTACCAATTTGGATTATAATTTCTTGGGTATTCATTATCGTCCCAAGGCAAAGCGGTCAAAGCACCTGGGTCATGATTGCGAAAATACCTCTCTGACATTCTGTTGGCTTGTGTTTCATACCATTCTCTGTTATGGTCATTTAGCCTTAAATTCTCTAATCCGGAGCCAATAAAACTAGGGATTCCAACATGGGTTAGATATAGCGGACCTACTAAGCGACTTTGAAGAGTATGACCAAATTCATGTCTAAATAAATCATCCGTGTATGGGTCAGCAACAACATTCTTAGAATTGATGTATGGGCCTAATGTTAAACCCCATCTCCAACCTGAATTATCATTTTTATTAACCAAGGTAGCCCCTCCGTAATAACTTACATCATCAACATTTCCGGTCATATTTCTAATGTGCGAATATCCTTTTCCAAGCACTGTTTGAGGTAATTCCCATGTCCATCTTGAAATTAACTGCCATGACCTGCCCCAGAAGTTTCTGTTTGGGTCTGTTTTAAAGCCGCCAATGTCAATTTTCCAAGCTTTATTCGTTGGTGACCATGAGGCTGTCGGGTCAAAGTCTTTCCATGCGTTTTGCCTTGCACTCTTACTTGTCGGGTCTAATCCGCCATCAATAAAAGCAGTCTTTAATAAATCACCCACGAATGTTAATATTGTCCCTAAAAAGAACTCTCCAGTGGGGTCTGTGTACTTTAATGGATTGTTAACACAATACCCTTACCAGTAAAACCAGTTTTACCTGTATTGCTTCAACTTTTCAATGACCAGTCTCAGGGCTTTTGATTCAAAGAACGTAATTTTCTGCAAGATACTGATTTTTTCTTTTTCAACTGAATGGTTTTTGATTGAAGTTTAAAACAGCACATAATATACGCTAAAACGCCATTAAAACAGGCGTTTAGCTTGGTATTATGTGCAATTTGCCTACGCTCGTGCGCTGTGGTTACATTCTACTAACTGGATGGGTTTATTTTCCTGACCCTGCGGGGCTTTTTCAGTTGAAAGAAAAAGGGTTTCATTTCGGTAATATAATACTTGTTAGTGGGCTTTAACTGGGCTTTACCTGCACTATGAGTCGGGACATCCTGCGGACTGACCCTAATTTTTTTCTTTTTAAAAAGCTAAAAAGTTTGCATCATGCTGATGATGATGAGCTGTTGGAACGGGCAATAAACCCGTGTAGGAACTATCAAATTAGCACTAAACTTGCCGGGTTTATGCTCGTTTCAATAGCTTTCTCCCTGTTTTTCTTTTGTTCTCGGTTAACTGCTGGGTTAACCACAACTGTAAATCAATGGCAGTGGTGCGGTGGGAAGGAAGCAGGAAAAAAGCGCCTGCGGCTAAAAGGCTGGCCAGTGGCTGCAAATAGCGGAGGTACGGAGCGGTTTGCGGACACTGGACAAGCTTCAGCGAGCCTGACTGCGAGTTGAGCAAGGGTGGCGGACAGGAAGCCGTGAGGTACGAACGGCGATGGACGGCACATGTAGAAGTGGAGGGCTGGCGGGGTTTTTGCCTCTTGGTTTTCCGGCAAAAACCGTGACAGCCCGGAGCGCACTACACGAGGCTACCGCTTTAATAGCCAGAGCGAAGCGGAGGCAATCAAACAAAGTCAGCCGAAGCCCGCAGCGACCCGCAGGTGAGCCAAACACGGCAGCGGTTGGATGCGTTGCGGCTGAACGAAGTGAGTGAGGCACGAACGAACGTAGAGAAGCGGCAAAAGCAGACAATGGAGGCTGCCATGAACGGAAGCAAGGCAATGAAAAGCATGACAAGCTGCGAAGTGTAACGGAGCACCCGCAGGGCGGCACAGCTCTTTTTTATACCTTAAAAAATAAACATATCATAAAAATGGGCTGTGACGGCTTGGCGTGTCTTTTTGTATTGCCTTGATGGAGTGAATACCGCTTTTCCTGATTCCGTGCGGTGGGGATTATTCTTTTGCGTGATACCTAACTCCACGTCCTTCGCCAGTTTTTAGCAATAATCCTTCTTTAACCAAATAAGCTAGGTCTTTTTTCAAAGTGTTCCGGGAGTAATCTTTTAACTGGCTTTCGAGTTCACCAACCTGTGCGGTTTTCCGTTCTTTTATATATGCTAAAACAACCTGCTGGCGGTCATTTAGTGCCGTTTTCAGTTTACTGTAAGTTTCGTATTTTGCATCAAGCCTTTGAGTTAGTATAATCAGGCATTCTAAAAAGAACAAAATCCAACTATCAATACGCTCGTTTTCTTTTCCCCTGTTTTTCTGACCTTCCATCAATGCTCTGTAATAGCCTTCTTTCTTGGTTTCTATCACATTTTCAAAAGATACGTACTGGATAAACTTGTAATCCTGTTTCATCAGTAACAGCGAGGTTAAAAGCCTTGATAAACGACCGTTTCCGTCTTGGTACGGATGGATAGATAAGAACTCGTAAACAAATGCTGCTGTAATCATTAGCGGGTGTAAATCTTTCTTTTCCAGCCTTTCATTTGTCCACGCAATTAAACCCTGCATTTCATTGGGCGTTAAATGTGGTTCTGTTGTCCTAAAAATGGTTCGTTGCGTACCATCGGGATAATTGGCTACAACCTGATTTGATAGATTTTTATACCGACCCTTGTGTGTTTGGTCTTTATGGCTGTGCTTTAGAAGGATTCCGTGCATTTGATGAATGTAACGCTCTTCTAAATCAATATCGGCAAAGCTGTCCAAAATAATTTCCAATGCTTCGTAATAGCCCACTACTTCTTGTTCGTCCCTGCTTTGCAATTTGGTTATTTTAACCGATTTCAAAAGCTTTTCGACTTCTTCATCGGTAAGGGTTGCCCCTTCAATTCGGGTCGAAGAACCGATACTTTCTATCGTGGCTATTTTTCTGAGTTCTTTCAGGTATTTGCTTTGCTGCCCTTCAATGGCTTTCCAGTTGCCTTTAAAAGTGTCAATAATACTAAGTTGTTGACTTATTTGCTGATAAACCGTACTGTTAAAGTCCAGTTTTATCTTCATGTTATTAGATATATCCATTTTGTATCCAATTTTATCCGATTTCAAAAGTAAGCAAAAACTTGATGTCGCAAAATGCGATTTCAAAAAAATCATTTCAAAGGATGGAACAATTCCAACTGCCTTGTTAAGTCCGTTAAATCTTGGTTTCGGTATTGCTCCGTGCTTCTTATGCTCTTATGTCCTGCCATGTACTGAACCTGCCGGATATTGTTTGTTTTGAGCCAGTTCATTATTACGCTTGCCCTTATTTGTCGGCTGTCTTTTAGTTCAGGGTTGGTTTTCTTTGCTTGTTCTGTTATTTTACAAATCATATCGCTGTACTTCTTTGCCGGGAACAGATACGGCGTTTGTTGTTGCCTTTTTTCTAATATTTTAGGACGGATTTCGTCAATGTAAGTTTTAAACGGTAATATCTGAATAGCCTGTAATTTCAGGGTTCTTGCGTTGCTGCTTCTTCCTGAAGGAACATAAATTTTGCCTTCAGCTAAATTTATGTGAGTGGCTTCAAGCCTTGCAACTTCGCCACTATCCAAGCCCTGATAAACCAAAAGACCTAATATTACTGTATTTCTTTGATGCAACAGCTTTGCGGTTGCTGTTTTGTGGCTCCATTCGGGAACGTTGCCAAAGTTGTGGTAAATGGTTTCAAGTTGCTGTGTGGTCAAAAGTTCCGGTAATGCTTTCTTTCCCTCGTTTCTTAGCTTTATCTGCCTGATTATATTGTGTTGTATGGCTTTGCACTCTACAAGGTAATCAAAGTAAATTTTCACAGAGTTTAAAGCCCTTATAATGCTTGCGCTGCTTATGCTGCGGCTTCTTTCGTGGTCAATAAATTTCAATGTTTCGCTATAGCTAATATTTTCGGGTGTAATGCCTTGCGTAATGCACCAGTTCAAAAAGCTTTTAACGTGGTGGTTCTGCGTTTTGATGGTCTTTTCGGAGTAACCATTTTTTAAACGATATGTTTTAAATCCTTCGTTCATATCTCATTCAAAAGGTGGGTGTATAATTGGGTTGTTTCAAGGGTTGCATGCCCTAAAAACTGCTGTATCATTTCTATTTCCATGCCTTGCTGTAATAGGTGGGTGGCTATCGAGTGGCGCAGCGTGTGCAATGTTGGTTTCTTGCTTTGTAAACTGCTGCTGTTGCTGCGTTTTACAAGTTTGTCAAGGCGGTCAGATAATGCCTGGTCTGAACATTGGTTTCCGTACTGATTAATAAAAAAGGTTTCGGTTTCTTTATTAAAGGGCAGGGACAAGCCCTGCCCGTACGATAATAAATATTTTCGGCCATTATGTAAATATTCAGTAATGTAAGTCAGGTTATTAGCGGTTATTGGAACATATCGTTCTTTGCAGCCCTTGCCTTTCCTTACAAAAATTAGTTTTCGTTCGGTTAATATATCGCTAATGTTCAGGCTTGTTCCTTCGCTTTTCCGAAGCCCACAACCGTAATAAATGCAAAGCATTGCCCTGTCCCTTTGTGATACTGCTGTTTGTAAGGCTTTAGTTTCTGTTTTGCTGAAATGGCTTTGCTGGTAAGTGGTTTCATATAGTGCGTTGATTTCCTGTAAAGTCAATATGTTTCGGGCTTTGTAGCGTTCTTCTACATAATCCAGCTTATCAATGGTTGTAATTATCTTTTGGCTTTGGTTCAAGTATTCAAAAAACTTGTTTACCGTGCTTAATCCCACGTTGATACTAGCATTCATCAGGCATGAACCAAAAAGTTTGTTTTCACGGCGTTTTAAATATCTTACAAAGCGTTGTACTTTATGGTTGGTGGTTTGTTCGATGGTGGCAATGTCGCAACGCTCTAAATACAGTAAAAACTCTTTGACATTTCGTTTTCTCGTGGATATGGTGGCAGGGCTGTAACCCAGCGTTTGAAGCCATTGCAAAAAGCTTGTTTCAAGCTGTTTAAATTGTGGGCTGTATAGTTCTTTGGGATTCATTTAAAATCGTTCAGTTGAAAAATAAAAAGTATTGCTGCTTGTCCCTTCTGTGAAGGTTGTGAAGCTCATATAAAATCGTTCTGTATTGCTTGCTATTATTAGGCTGCCAGTTTCACAAAGGCATTTGTGAAGCCGTGTGAAGCTTTGTGAAGCTCAATGTTTATAAGACTTTCACAAGGTCATTTTTTAACTTTTTTACCAAGTCATCAAGCATATTGACCCCATTTTTAAGCATTTGGTAATCGTCCCAAACCATTATTTCATACTCGTTTCCGGTCTTATTGCTCCGGCTTTTGCACTTTATAAACCCTCTGCCTTCCAGCTCGTCCAAGAACCTTTTTAGCTGCATAGGGTGCAGCCTAAAGTATTTGCGGGTATCTTTGGCGTAAAATATGGGGTCTCCTTTCTGTACTTCGTTTTGAAGCTCTTTTAAACTTTCAAAAAAGTTCCTTGTTTTTCCTCCAAGTTCATCGGATTTACGGAGCAAACTGTCTTTGCATAAATAATTTGCCCATTCTACGTCTTCCAAAGTTGCCAGTAAATACGTGTTCCCTTCATGGTCGGTGGTTCTTTTGCGTTGCTTCTGGTTCCATAGTGTTACCGACTTTATCAGCGTTAAATAATGGTTTTTGGTACGCATTTTCTTGAACACATGCGGCGGTATTTCCAGCTTTGGGGCAAACGGTATTAATACTTCTATCGGTTCAATGAGCAATTGGCAAGCCTTTAAAAGATTGGTATTTTCTTCGTACTTTCTAAAGTTTATAAGCCCTGCGGCTACTTTGCCCTGATATTCCAATACTTCGGCTTCGTGATGCGGGTTTTCTTCTATCTGTATCAAAAAACTGCGGTTGGCGTTGTCCTCGTAAATTTTATCTTTTGTTGTTGCCCCGGCAACACATACAGGGCCTTCAACGTGCAAATACACTTGTTTGCTGTCGCCAGTTCGGCTGTTGGTTTTGGTCGAAAAGCGGCTTATTGATTGGTTACTCATTAATTCACGTAATGGAAGTAATGCACTGTATGCGCCGTCTAAATCTTCCTGTAATAAAATCTTGTGTTTTAAAAAGTCTTTGGGCGTGTAATACAGCGTGTTTTCGCTTAAACTGGTGGTTACATGTATGTGCTGTTTGGGAACTGTTCTGGCCACACCTTGCAAAAGATGGGTTTTTCCGCTGCCGCTGCTGCCCATCACGATGGCGTGGAGTGGATTTTTAAAGAACCTCGTTAAAAAGATAAAGAACAATAAGGCTGCATTATCCTGTTGTCCTATCATCCCAAGGTTGCCAAAAAGTTTATGGGTTTGTTTGGTTAGTTCGCTGTTTCTCATAAAATCACTGGCTTTCTGCGTTTGCTCTCGATTAAATATGTCTTTCCCCTGTTGCTCCTTTGTTCCCTCGGTTTTGCGTTTTTCTTCTCGTTTCTGCTGGCGGTAATGCTCTAATTCTTTGGTCAGTCCCATAATGGCTTCGCTTACAATGCTGCTGCTTATTTCTAACTTTTCGGCTGCCTGTTTTATTAATCGGTCGGTTTGGCTGTGGCTGTATAGGTCGGCGGCGTCCCTAAAACTGTTGTATTCGTTTGTTTTGAGTTGTATATGTAATGTAGCTCGCAGTCTATTTACTGTGTGTATTTCAATACCACCCCATAAGGTTATTTGTAAATGGGCGGTTTCGTAAATTAAGCAGTCGGGGTTTACTTTTAATGTGCCAATCTGTTTGTTTATAAATGCGTTTATTGGTGTGGGTTCTGTGGACTTTTCTTTTTCAACTGAAAGTGGTTCAGATGAAAAAGAAAAAGGTTTTCTGTTTTCGATTAGGTGGGTAAAGATTTCGCTCTCATGTCCTATTGATAAGCTGTTCACGTCCTCGCCTTCGGGGGGTTCAACTACTGTAATGATTAGCTTTTCATTGATTTGCTTTAACTCGTTTGCTATGTTATTTACTGCTTCTGTTCCGGCTTCGTCGCCATCGAAGAATAAAACAACCTCTTTTAGCTCTTTTAATTGGCTCACCGCCTCGGTGTGTTCGGCTGTAAAACCGTTTGTTCCGTATAATGCCAGTATTGAAAAGGTTTTTGTTATTTCTGTTAGTTGTAAAAGTGTTGCTGCGTCTATGATTGCTTCGGTTAAAATTAACCTGGTAGTTTCTGCTTTGGGATAGTTCGGGTATAATCCTTTGTGGTCGCCTTCCAAGTAATGATGCCCTTGTTCTGTGTGCCTTCCATATAAACTAGCTATGTTGCCAGATTTATCAAGTAATGGAAAGATAATGCAGCCGTTAAACCTTGTGTAATAGTTGTTTTCCCTGCCGAACTTGTCGGGCTTTATCATCCCTATTTGTAAATACTGTTGCTTTTGTTCTGTTGTTATTTCTTTGGTTTTGTGGAGTGTCCCGGCATCGTAGCCAATGGCCAGTTTTTTATAATCGAGCTTGCGGGAAGCCAAGTATTGTATGGCTTTCTCAGGTTTGGCGTTTAAGCTCCGGGCAAAGTGTTTAAAAGCTTCGGTTAATATGGCGGTTCGTTGTTCTTGTGGTAATTCGGGTTTGGGTTCAGGCTTGGGCTGGGGTTTTGGCTTTGGTTCGGTTGGCAAGCCTATAAAATCCTTTGCTTTCAATAGGGCTTCGTGTTTGGTAATGCCTTCTTTCTTTTGTATAAACTCTATGGCATCGCCTTTTGCATTGCAGCCAAAACAATGAAAAGTATTTGTTTCGGTATAAATCCGGCAGCTTGGTTTGTCATCGGCATGAAACGGACATTTTATGTGGTTACTGTGGTCGGGTTTTAAACCGTATTTCTGAAGAACCGTAAGGATGCTTAAATGCTGTTTTATTTCCTTGATTTCCATAGTCAAAAAATTTATTGCCAATTAGTACATCGCAAAACTAAATAAAAATTGACTATGTGGCAAACTTATTTATGACTATTTGTACATTTATTGCTGTTTATTGACTTTATGGCTATCTTTGAAGCATTCTAAAAACTTTGAACTATATGAGTTTAGCCAATAATATCAAGCATCTCAGGGAAAACAAAGGGTTACAGCAAAAGCAGGTAGCCATTGAGATTGGTTTGGGGATTTCCCATTACAACAAGATTGAAAACGGACAGCGTGAAGCCTCGGTAGAACTTTTAGACAAGCTGGCAAAGCTTTACGGCGTTTCTATTGATGCCATTGTACACATGGAAGGAGAAGTGCCTAAAGAGATTGTTATCGAGGACAAGACCACAAGCGAACAAATGAGGCTTATTCAAGAACTTGATGAAAAAGATAAAAACATTGTCTTTTCAATGATAGATATAATGCTCACCAAAAAGAAGTTTAAAGATTTCTTTCAAAAAAACGTAGCTGCATTATAAAACAAAAGCCGGATTGCTCCGGCTTTTCTGTTATGGATAAGTGATTGTCCAATTTTGTTTTTCCAAATCTTTTATGCTTAAATCATATCGTTTCAGTATCCTATTACTGCTTCTTATCAAATCCCAACTATATTTATCCACAGTATCTTTGCTTAAAATATACATAGAGATTGTATCTGAAGGTAATACATCTTCCCATTTTTCTTTACTATCCCAATAGCTGTACTTTGAAGGATATGCCATTTTTAATCTCGGCTTTTCATTTGCAATAGCCGTATCAGGATAAGCATAACTGGCATAAAATTGTATTGTGTCAGTTGTATTATTCTGAACTTTAATGCTATATACATGGTCTGCAAGTTTATCGCAACCCACATTACACAATATTAATAATATTATAGATAAAATATTCATTTTCATTGCTTTAATTATTTATAAATTAGAAAAACAACCACCACATAAATGGTACAGGTGGATGCGCAAATAACCAGTACCAATTTGGATTATAATTTCTTGGGTATTCATTATCGTCCCAAGGCAAAGCGGTCAAAGCACCTGGGTCATGATTGCGAAAATACCTCTCTGACATTCTGTTGGCTTGTGTTTCATACCATTCTCTGTTATGGTCATTTAGCCTTAAATTCTCTAATCCGGAGCCAATAAAACTAGGGATTCCAACATGGGTTAGATATAGCGGACCTACTAAGCGACTTTGAAGAGTATGACCAAATTCATGTCTAAATAAATCATCCGTGTATGGGTCAGCAACAACATTCTTAGAATTGATGTATGGGCCTAATGTTAAACCCCATCTCCAACCTGAATTATCATTTTTATTAACCAAGGTAGCCCCTCCGTAATAACTTACATCATCAACATTTCCGGTCATATTTCTAATGTGCGAATATCCTTTTCCAAGCACTGTTTGAGGTAATTCCCATGTCCATCTTGAAATTAACTGCCATGACCTGCCCCAGAAGTTTCTGTTTGGGTCTGTTTTAAAGCCGCCAATGTCAATTTTCCAAGCTTTATTCGTTGGTGACCATGAGGCTGTCGGGTCAAAGTCTTTCCATGCGTTTTGCCTTGCACTCTTACTTGTCGGGTCTAATCCGCCATCAATAAAAGCAGTCTTTAATAAATCACCCACGAATGTTAATATTGTCCCTAAAAAGAACTCTCCAGTGGGGTCTGTGTACTTTAATGGATTGTTAACACAATAACTATACCTGTTCAGGTTTTGAGTATAATCAGGTATTTGTACGAAAGGGT
>ENA-UPSM01003112-UPSM01003112.1-activated-sludge-metagenome-genome-assembly--contig:-NODE-3112-length-19184-cov-4.782372_pt1 | contig 19184 bp, 15 predicted proteins | sample MGYA00238181_ERZ773283 | MGnify/ENA primary metagenome ERZ773283 (study PRJEB29023, sample SAMN05720199) | activated sludge metagenome | isolation source: Anaerobic digester | place: Japan...
GCTTTTTAATTCCCGCTAATGCAGCTGCCGGCAATGACACTAAGCTTGCATCAAATAAATGCGCATGTACTACTGAAGGCTTTAATTCACTAAACAAATTAAACAGCTTAAAAAAAACAAAAGGGATACTTTTCTTCCCAACATACTTTAGCCATTGAACTTGTAGGCCTTTTTTTGATAGCGCTTCCATAATTGGAGGTTGCACCGGATTTAAAAACACAATCAGAATATTCTCATTTTGATTGTACAACTCATCAAAAAACCACTCCATAGGCAAACTTCTTTCAACTAAAGAAATGACATAAACCCAAGGATTCTTATCTAAAAGTGGTTTGTTATTATTCATGACTAAGGAATCGAATTATAACCTATAAAATTATTGTAACCGATCAATATATGACACAAACGAAAATACAATTTATCAATCAACTTAACATTAGGCCAATGATCTACTACAAACATCAACAAAAATTCAATGAATCCAACCATTCTATAAGCAAGCACTTTAGATTTAGTATAATTCATTTTTTGATCAATATGACCAATATTAACTGCATGTTTTCTTGTAACTGCATTATTACGCACACGCTCTAAAAATCCGCGTAAAGAAGTTTTATTAACTTCATTATGATAAACTAAATAAACCGGATCAATATAGCATTGCACTTTGGCCTTTTTGACACGCACACTAAAATCGTGATCTTCAAAACCTGCCAAGGGAAAAGAAGAATCATAGCCGTTAACTTTGTTATAAATAGATTTTGAGACCAACAATGTTGCACCTGCCAACCAATCTGTCTTAAACAACTCATTATCATCCCAATAATTCCCTCTACTCCAACCTTTCATAGTTGTAAAATTAATATCCTGAAGAAATCTTCCAAATGGGATTTTTGATATTACTTCATTTAAATATGGCGGATAAACCCAATTAAAATTAAAAATAGCATCTGAATTGGTTGAGTTTAAGTGCAACGCTCTTTTCAGTGCGGCTTCATTAATCCAAATATCATCATCTAAAAACCAAAGTAATTCAGATTTTGCCAAACTTGCTCCATAATTTCGAGCAGAGGCAACACCTTTGCCGATATTTCTAACAACTTTAAAATTGCGAGCATCACGAGGAAGATCTACGATTACATCAGAACCATCATCAACAATAATAACTTCAAAATTTGCCAAAAAAACGGTAGCTTTCATCAATTCGTTTAATGAAGCTAACAATATTTCCGACCTATTTTTGGTTGGAATAATTATTGATATAACAGGCATCCCACTATTTCCTTCTTCCATATATTCTTGATTTTAGGAAATCCAACCCATGTCGAATTGGCATTGGCAGGCTAATACGAATACGTCGAGCGATTTCCTGACTTTTGCTTTCAATAGGTCGAGCCGTTAAGTCAATTTTAACACCATATTTTGCTGCCATTCGTATGGCATCTCTCATTAACACACCTTGTGTAATAGCGCCACACAAGTAAACGATCGGGCCATGTACATCGAGTCTGAATTTACTCTCTTTTACACATAAAAACTCTCTATCAGACTGTTCACATCTACGGGAACCATTAATTTCAAACTGCCAAGGTGACTCACCTTTAATCAACAATTCTTTTAGAAATGACTTATCCCATAGTGTTAATTGAAGACAAACTAAATACTTAGCAGTTTTATCAATTACACCAACTTTAGGATTAGAATCAAGTGTTTTATACGGCCACAATTCATTATATTTCGAAGAAAAGCATCCTAGTTTCATATAGGCAGCTTTTCGATCATTAAAGCAATCGAGGTAGCTCATCAACACATCATTGTCGACTTTCTCTCGAATAAAATAATCCTCTAAAAAAAGAATAATATTCTTTTCAGGTATTTTTTCAATTACCGACAATAATTCTGAAGACCAATCTGAAGAAAAATTACAGTTTAATACTGAAACATTATCAATATTGGGAGTTTTATAATTTGTACTTAGGTAAACATTAAATGGGCAATTGCTCCAAAACAATTTAAAAAAGTCAAAGAACGGCTCCCACATGTCAGAGTATCTGTCACAAGAAACTACCAATACGGCATAATCTTTTGAATTATTCATCGGCTTATTTCTTAATTTTCCAAACTATGTTAGGAACAAATTTTATCTTCATTAATCTCGACTTCAAAATTTCAACTTCACTTTCAAGCAATAAATCTTGATTAACAAATTTTAAGCATTTTTCGGCCTTATTCATAACCCTATAATGGTAATACTCTAAGCCCAATTGATAAACAAAGTAATTTATCGACTTTTCTTTATTGAATGAAATTAATTCATTTGGAATATTAAATTCAAAATCAACATTCACCTTACCATAATTCTTAATAAATTCAGCGTATTCAAACAATTCAAATTGTTTAGCTAATGAATAATACATTGAATCTCTTTCGAATCTAAATTTTTCTGCTTGCGAAACAGTTTTACTTTCATCGTGATATCTAAATCGCGAAAAAACCTTATCGACGTCAACAATAGAATTATTACCATATGCCAAAAGGTATCTTAAATACCATTCAGTATCCATTAAATAATTCATTCGACTATTTATCATGCCTATTTTTTTGTGGCACTTAGTACTGAAGTACATTGAAGGTTGATTCACTTTACCAAAACCAATGCATTGTTCTAAAAGAGGCGAAATAACGCTGGAAGTAGTTCCGATTACACCCGACTGATTAAACATCTCAATTCGGCCAACACAACAGGTACATTCCGGATTTTCGATAAACGCTTTACCTATTTCAAATAACGAATTCGGCGCCAGTTCATCATCACTATTCAACCAATTAACAATATCACCTGTAACACGCTGAAATCCTTTATTGATTGCATCTGATTGGCCATTATCGGGTTCAGAAACCCAGTATGATATTTTACTTTCATACTTCTTAATTACTGAAACCGTATTATCGACACTTCCACCATCAATAATTATAAATTCAAGATTAGGGTAACCCTGATTTATAACAGATAAGATAGTAGATTCAATATAACCACCTTGATTGAATGAAGGCGTAATGATTGAAATTTTTGGCCAATTAATATTCATTTAACAACTACGAATTCATTGATCGAATAGAAGATTCTAATTCGTCACAATAATAAATAGCATCACCCCAAGCTAATTGCCCGCTCTTTTGATGCGCTAAATTATACAAGCCGAACAAGTTGTAATTAAACCCACTAAGAAATGCTGTGAGTTCATACATCAGAGGTTGCCCTTTATAGATTTGTAAAAATTCTATTTCGATATAAATAATTTTTATTTTCTTTTCTCTAAGCATTCTTTCTGCGCCCTTCAATACCGCAAGTCCATTTCCTTGAACATCAATTTTAAGTACGTCTATACAATCGATGTTTTTTTCTTCACATAAATAATCAACTGTAGTAGTTTGTACTTCTACACGGTCAACAGATTTTGTGAGGTCATCGAGATAACTATTTGTTGTTTCAGAAGGCAAAAGCGAATTAGTTGCATCCATACTATTCACATGTAGAATTGCATGTCCGACTTTTTCGGCTACCGCTGCATTAATAGGCTTTATAAAACTATGCTTATTTGCAGTATTTAACAATTTAGAATAAGTTGCAGCGAAAGGTTCAAAAGAATACACTGTAGCATTTGGGAAATACTCTTTATACTTTAAAGCAGTACCGCCGTCATAAGCTCCGATATCAAAAACAACTTTAACATCCTTTTTACCAACTAATCGTTGTTGTTCTAAAAACGCATCTCTTAATTGAGCATGCATATTTTTAACAAGACGAATTTCAATACCGCACTTATTCAAAAATGCTCTAACAAGTTGTTTCATATTAGTTATTTGATTCGTTGTGAAACTCTATCAGGATTTTTAGTAGCGACAATATTTATGTGTGTATAGACTTTACGTTTAGCCTCGGGGATCAACTTCTTTCTTGCCTCATCAAACAAGAACATTTGATATCCATATTTTGCAAGGATATCATATAATCCGGCACAAGTAAAGCCTGCATTCTTACAATTTTCTTCTGTAAATTCAACAAGTAAATCAGGTGCATTTTCAGCCGAGAAAAAAGATTCACCTCCAATCATTACATTACACTCCCAACCTTCAACATCAATTTTCGCAAGGTTGACATTAGAAACATTTTGATTTTTGGTCCAAGAATCGATTTTAAAAATTGAAACCTTTTCTTTAATAAAATTTGATCCCGCTGTTGGTTTCCCAAAGGAATTCCAAGCATCAAAACCTTCTGCAGAAGTAGTCATTTCCAACTCTCCATCTGAATTCGACAAGCCTGCATTAAACAAACTTACATTAGCAAAAGAATTTATATTCACGTTTTCTTCTAACCTAGAATATGTTTTTTTTACCGGCTCAAAAGAATAAACTTTACCTCCGGCACCTACTTTTGAAGCTCCAACAGTAGTAAAGAGCCCAATGTTCGCCCCAATATCCATAAAAACATCTCCTTTTCTAAGATATCTTTTAACGAAATCCAGTTCTGCATTTTCGAAACGCCCTACATATATTGTCTCTGATAAAACGCTATCAGTATAAAGTTTCAATTTAGTATTATCACCTAATTCAATCTTAACCGAATCGGTTTCACCTTTAAGCTTTCTCCATTCAGAAATTCTCTTATTCGCAGAAAAATTATTTAAATAATTCTTTGCTACATGAAGAAGGTCACCATCTTTCAAGTGACTAATAACTTTCCCAATCATCTTATTGATTTTAAATTTACTTGAAAATTCACCGATCCATAGCCCCAGCTTTGTTGAAGCACTCTAGACTCGTTTTCTTTCACTTTTTTATCTACTTTGAACGACAAACAATCGAATACACGATCAAACCATTCAACATTTGGTTGTGTTAAATCTACAGCCAGGTTATAATCACCTGAAGCAAGTGATGATATATCTATATCTAAAGTCAATTCTGTAATTCCATTATTTAGGTCAACTAAATCACTATAAGTTAGCGCACCTAATGAACCAAATCCAATCATTCGATTCATTTGATCTCTAAAATGAAAATCGACACTAGCTTTAATTTTCGTTCCTGAACTTATTCCGATATTCAATCGTAGCGATTCATCATCACATGATTCAATCTTAACGCTCACGATTTTGGGCTTCCCATTTAGATCAGGAGTAGCTGAATACTCGGTAGCATCAGAAACAGATGCTGAATATTTTTGAACGACATCATTAGCAGACCCTTTCATAACTACACTTCCTTTATCCAACAAAACAGCCGAAGAACAAAGAGAAAGTACGCTATTCATATCATGACTAACAAACAATAAAGTACGACCGCTTTTACTCACCTCATTCATTCTACCGATGCACTTTTTTTGAAATTCGGAATCACCAACAGCCAACACTTCATCGATTACTAATATTTCAGGATCGAGATAGGAAGCAACAGCAAAAGCAAGGCGAAGTTGCATACCACTAGAATAGAATTTTATTGGCGTATCTATGAATTTTTGGACTCCTGAAAATTCAACAATATCATCAAATCGGGCTTTAATTTCACCCGACCTCAGACCTAAGATGGAACCATTGAGGAAAATATTCTCTCGTCCGGTTAATTCTTGATGAAAACCGGTTCCGACTTCAAGTAAACTTGCTATTCTGCCGTTCAGAATTATTTTACCTTCTGAAGGATGTGTGATTCGAGAAAGTATCTTTAACAATGTAGATTTACCGGCACCATTTTTTCCAATGATCCCAACAGCTTCTCCTTCTTTAATTTGGAGATTTACATTACGTAAAGCCCAATAATCGTCTTCCTTTGATTTACGCTTAAAAGAAGATACAATGGACTCTCTTAGGGTGTGATATTTTTTCCTCTCTTGTCCGATTCTGTACTTCTTACCAATATTTTGAATATCGACCATTATCATATTTAAGCGATGTCAGCAAATTCATTTTCAACACTTCTAAATACAAACAAGCCAATAAAAAGCAAACACACGGAGGCGAAAATTCCACTAACAACCGATAACCAAGGAATTTCACCACCTACCAGACCGGTTCGAGCCAACTGAATGGCAGTGGCGATTGGATTCAAATTCAATAATGATCTTATCAAATCGTTTTTGATGAGGCTGATTGGATAAATTACTGGCGTAACGAACAAAAGTATTTGCACCATAAAGGGAATAATATACCTAAAGTCACGGTACTTAACATTTAACGCCGACAAAAGAAAACCTGCTCCCATTGTAGTTAATAGCGTAATAATCAAAGCTATAGGGAAACAAAACAGTATGTTTGCAGACGGAAGGAACTTCCAATAAACTAGTAAACCGGCAAATATTCCTACCGTAATGAGGAAATCGAAAAGAGAAACAATGATTGTTGATACAGGAATTATTAATCGCGGAAAATAGATCTTTTTTATAATGTTAGCATTGCTAACCATACTATTACCTGCTGATGTTAATCCGGAGGAAAATAAATTCCAAAACAACAACCCGGTAAAACAAAAAACCGGATAGGGCAAATCAGTAGACTGGACATTCAAAGCACGACTAAAAAAGACGGTAAAAATCGTCATCATTATTAACGGCTGGAGAACTACCCAAACTAAACCTAGGATTGTTTGTTTGTATTTTACTTTTATATCGCGCCAAGAGAAAAAATAAAACAACTCCCTGTAAGTCCACAACTCTTTGATATCCAATGCAAAATTGGACTTTCCGGGCGAAATAACTGTTGAACGCATAGATTTTTATAAGGATTACGAAAGTAATAAAAATTCAATTGAATCACCTTTAAGAGTAAATTCCCTCCAAGCAAGAAGGGCTAATTTCACGAATAGGAACAATTGGAGTTGCTGTTATATCTTTCATCGTAGTTAGTGCCTTGAAAATTAAAATGTTTCAAAATCATCTTCAAATTACCCCTAATATTTAAGGCTCTAAAGATTTATCGATGCAGATTAACAGCAATTTGCATAGATTTGTCGAAAATAAGTCCAAAATATTTCCAGATTAAATGTCAGAAAAAATTACGAATTGTCTTCTATGTTCGGGCAACCACTTCACTGCGGTTTACCCAACCGAGCATCCTGGATTAATGAAGTGCACACAATGCAGTCTGATTTTTTTCAATAAAAAGCCTTCACTTGACGAACTTCTTGCAAACTATAACAACTATCCAAGAAAAGACGGTATATCTCCGATTACAATAAAGCGCTATCATCAATTACTAGGTAGATTTAATAAATTTAGAAAAACCGGGAAAATCATTGATGTTGGATGTGGTAACGGACACCTTTTAGAAGAGGCGAAGAAATTAAACTGGGAGGTATATGGTACAGAATTCACAGATACAGCAGTAGATTTATGTATTAAAAAAGGAATATCTATGCAAAAAGGTGTATTAGATGTTTCTAACTACGAAGAAAATAGTTTCGACTGCTTATTCTTTATCGAAGTTATTGAGCACATAAATAATCCTAAGGAAGAGCTAGAGAAATTTCACAAGTTATTACGTAAGGGAGGATTACTTTACATCACAACTCCAAACTTCAATTCAATATCATCGAAGCATTTAAAAAGCAGATGGTCGATTGTTGAATATCCTGAGCACTTAGCGTATTACACTCCAAATACACTTCATAAAATCCTAACTGAAGCCGGCTTTAAAAAATCACAATTATTCACATCCGGATTAGGCATATCAAGTATAAGAACAAAAGATGAAATAAGAGGTAGTATTGCTGAAAACAATGAAGTATTCCGAAAAAAAGCGGAAACCAATCCTATTTACTCATTAACTAAAAGGACCGCAAATTTATTACTCAAAGTATCCGGTAGCGGAGATACTATCAAAGCTATTTACATAAAACAATAAAGAAAAGATGTGCGGTATTGCAGGATATTACTCTAAACAAGGTAAATTTAACAAAGAGCATCTTGTTAAAATGACCGACTCTTTAAAACATAGAGGGCCGGATGCCCAAGGCTTTTTTTCGGATAACATTTGTGGCTTAGGACATCGACGTTTGAGTGTAATTGATTTATCTGAAAGAGCGAATCAACCAATAACATCATCAAATGACAGGTATGTTATCGTATATAATGGAGAAGTTTACAACTATAAAGAGATAGCTGCCAGATTAAAGTCGCATCAAACAAACAAAGATGATTTTCAATTCAAGACATCAAGCGATACAGAAGTTGTACTAGAAGCATTTGCTACATACGGTACAGATTTTGTGCAGCAATTAAATGGCATGTTTGCTATTGCCATCTATGATAAAAAAACAGAAGAACTCTATTTATTTAGAGACCGTATCGGAATCAAGCCTTTGTATTATTACTGGGACGGGAATATGTTACTTTTCGGATCCGAATTAAAAGCGATAAAATCGGTACCGGAATTGGAATTAAAAATCAGGAAGGAATCGATCAAAGAATTTTTATATCTAGGTTATATCCCCGCTCCAAATAGTATTTACGAAAATATTCACAAGCTTGACAGCGGATCATATTTGAAAGTTAGTAAAGATGGCATTGAAAAATTCTCCTATTGGAGTTTAAAAAACAAAATAACCTCGAATGTTCTAAAAAACAGAGAACAAGCTTTAGTAAAACTATCTGATTTAATTATTAGCTCCGTACAATATCAACTTGAAAGCGATGTACCTTTCGGAGTATTCTTAAGTGGCGGAATTGATAGCAGTTTAATTACAGCACAAGCAGTTGGACTCTCGAGTGTAAAAGTTAAGACATTTTCCATTGGTTTAGAAGAGAATAGTCATAACGAATCTGAGTATGCAAAAACAGTAGCCAATTATTTGGGGACTGAACATCATGAATTCATCGTTTCATATAAAGATGCGATAAACTTAATTGAACCTGCACTTGATATTTTTGATGAACCGTTTGCAGACTCATCGGCAATCCCAACGTTACTTGTATCAAAATTAGCAAAGCAATACGTAACTGTTACACTTTCGGGCGAAGGCGGCGACGAATTATTTTTCGGATATGGAAGTTACAAATGGGCGAAGCGTTTAAACAATCCACTCATTCAAATGAGTAGACATTTGATTGCAGGAGTATTTAATCAGATGCCATCTCGTTATCAAAGGATCGGAAAGATGTTGAGCTATAGTAATAATGACGATAAGAAAAGTCATATATTCTCGCAAGAACAATACTTCTTTACCTCCTCAGAACTATCAAATTTACTAATTGAAGATCAGCCATTCAAACTAGAGTTATTAAGTTGGATTAATGAACCAAACATATTAGCCAAAACAGCCTCATTCATGGATGAAAATAGTTTATCGGTAAAAGAACGAAAACTAAACGCCATGGAACAACAAGCTATTTTTGACTTGCAGTACTATTTACAAGACGATTTGCTTACAAAGGTAGACAGATCAAGCATGCAATATTCATTAGAAACGCGAGTACCCTATTTAGATCATCGATTAATAGAGCAGGCATTAAATTTATCACCTCACTTAAAATATCAAAACAATACATCTAAATTCATTTTAAAAGAAATTCTTTATCAATACATACCCAAACATATTTTCCAAAGACCAAAGCAAGGGTTTGCAATACCATTAAACATTTGGCTAAGAAACGAACTTAAATATTTGATCGACGATAATTTATCTGAAGAGATCGTAAATAGGTATGATGTAGTTAAGTACTCAGAAGTAAAAAAAATAATCACCCAATTTATGGAAGGAGTAGATTACCTTTATAACAGAATATGGGTTTTAATTGTACTTCACAATTGGCTAAGAAAAAACGCTTAATCATACCTAATAATTAAGTTAAACGATTGTATTGAAATTATTTGAACATGGAATACCTATCAATTGTCGATTTTCTTCTTACGCCGGTTTACCTGTTCATAATATATGCGGTATCTCGAATAATTCAGAAACATAAAATCGAGAATCACCCGGAATACAAATATTACCTTCGAGCTCTAACGATGAAAATCTTAGGAGCGTTAAGTTTATGTTTTGTTTACACCTTTTATTACAATGGAGGTGACACAACACAATATTTTGCCGATTCCATATCTGTAAACAAATTACTTTTTCAAAATCCTGTTGGAGGTTGGGATGTAATTATACATGGATTAACATTAGACAAGCTTTCATACTTCGACAACGAAATCGGATATCCTGTATATTTCAGAGAGGCTTCAACTTCGTTTGTTGTTCAAGTAATATCAGTAGTTTCCATATTAGGATTTCGAAGTTTTTTACCATCAACGATTATCATTGCATGGATATCTTTCTCAGGAATTTGGAATTTGTATCGTGTATTTTTAATTGAATTCCCTAAAGAATCAAAAGACCTAACTATTGCTTTTTTCTTTATTCCATCCGTGTTAATATGGGGGTCCGGGATATTGAAAGATACATTCACATTAAGTGCCGTAGGATATTTCACCTACTCCTTTTACAAGGGGTATATAAAATTCGAAAACCCGATAAGGAATACAATTGTAATTTTCATTTCTGCATATGTAATTATAGTAGTTAAGTCGTATATATTCATTGCTCTTTTGCCTGGTGCATTACTTTGGTTTGTAAGTAATATCATGGGTAAAATAAAGGGAAAACTTCTTCGATATTCAATGGCGCCTTTATTCTTATTTTTCACCATTGGAGGAGCACTTTTCATTATTAATTACATGGGTGACACCCTGGGAAAATTCTCCTCTGACAAACTTCTAGATAGAGCGGTTATTACACAACGAGATTTAAAATCCGATTATTACCACGGAAACTCGTTCGACATTGGAAATTTCGATAGTAATTTCGAAAGTATTTTGACCGTTTCTCCTAAAGCACTTCTTGCAGGATTATTTAGGCCATATATTTGGGAAGCCAACAACATCCTTATGGTTGCATCAGGACTTGAAAATTTATGGTTTTTATATATGTCGATTTTGATCCTGTACAAAACGAAAGTAGTAGGATTTTTTAAGTTCTTTTTTAAACATCATCTATTGACATTTTCATTAGTCTTCAGTTTATTCTTTGCCTTCTCGGTAGGACTAACTACATCAAACTTTGGTAGTTTAGTTAGATATAAAATCCCAGCCGAACCTTTTTACATTGCAAGTATGATTATTATAAACAGCTATTTAAAAGAAGAAAAAAAAAGCGAACTACAGCTGGAAAGTGACGAAGATTTAATAGCAGCATAATTAAATACAATATTGAAAACAGAGTCAACAAGTAAAGACATATTATACATTTCACATGATGGAATGACGGACTCACTTGGCCAATCTCAAGTTCTTCCATACCTATGCGGATTATCCAAACTTGGATATAGGTTTCACCTAATAAGTTTAGATAAAGAAGAGAAATTCAATACGCTAAGCACAACAATATACTCCATTTGCAAAGAACACGGCATATCGTGGCATCCTGTTAAATACTCGAAAAAACCTCCGGTATTTAACACACTATACGACCTCTATCGTATGCGAAAGATTGCAATCAAACTTAACAAAGAATTTTCTTTCGATATGATTCACTGTCGAGGATATTTACCTACGTTAATTGCACAATCGTTAAAAGACAAATGGGAAATTCCGTTAACATTTGATATTAGAGGTTTTTGGATAAACGAAAGAGTAGATGGAAATATTTGGAACTTAAAAAATCCGATATTCAACCTGATTTATTCAACATTAAAAAAGAGAGAAAAAACACTTTTCAGCAATTCTGAAACTGTAATTTCATTAACGAGAAAAGCTATACCTGTTATACATCAAATACAAGGAGGAGAAATAAAAACTCAACTTACTGAGGTAATTCCTACTTGTGTTGATACCGACTATTTTTCAGTAAAGAATATTAATCAAGATAAACGCAATCAGCTAATCGAGAAATACAATATCAAACAAAGCGATTTTGTTCTTTCATATTTAGGAAGTTTGAGCACTTGGTATTTACCTGATGAGATGTTTGATTTTTTCAAAAGATTATTGATTAAAAAACCTGATGCGAAATTTTTAATAATTACTCAAGACGACCACGAACCATATAAGGCACTTGCAGTAAAAAAAGGAATTCCATTATCACATATTATTTTAATTGCAGCAATCAGAAGTGAAGTACCTACCCTATTGAGTTTGAGTAATGCATCTCTATTTTTTATAAAACCTGCCTTTTCTAAAATCGCAAGTTCACCGACTAAACTTGCGGAATTACTGAGTATGCAAATTCCTGTAATTTGCAATGGAGGAATTGGCGATACAGAAGAAATCGTACGACAATCCGACACCGGAATTATTTGCAATGAATTTAATGATTCCGCCTACGACCAAGCCATAGAAGAATTCTTCAACAACAAGAACTTAACGAATGGAGAACGGCTTCGTGAAAAATCGATTGAGTTATTCGGATTAAAAATGGGAGTAATGAAATACGCTGCTGTTTATAAAAAAACCATGCATCAAGAATGATGATATGGCTCGTTTTTCAAAATCGTTAAGGCGCGATAAAGTTGTTCAAGAAAAATAAGTCGAACCATCTGATGAGTAAAAGTCATTTTTGACAAAGAAATTTTCTCATTAGCGCGATTCTTTAAGATTTCATGAAACCCATAAGCACCGCCAATTACAAAAATGAGGTCGGAGCTAATGCCCGAAAACTTCTTATTTAGCCACTCGGCCATTTCCTGAGAAGTGAATAACTTTCCCTTATCATCAAGAAGTACCACATAATCAGCAGGCTTAATTAACTGCATGATTTTATCGCACTCCATTTGCAGCTGAAGATCTTTCGTTTTCGCTTTTGAAAGTTGTATTTCTATATCCTTGATTTCCAAAGGAATATAATTAGATAGACGTTTTACGTATTCTGAAACTCCTTCCAAGAGCCAACCTGAAGATGTTTTATTTACCTGTATAAGCTTGACTTTCAATTGATTAATTGTTTTTTATTTCAAAATCTTCATTAAATGTTAATAAACAGATTGAGAAGGAGTCGAAAACAGCCTTTCTTACCATTATCATTGTGTAAAATTGATAAAAGAAATTGTAATAGCCCAAAATCGACTTTGGTCTGATTTTTGGAAGTAGTTCAGGGAATTTCAAACCATGAAAAAGTACAAATTATTTATTTTGGCAATTATCCTTAGTGCGGCTCAATCGTTTGCTGCACTTGACATCTTTGATGATGTTGCGAATTCGTTACGTTCGGGGGACGCCAAATCAATTTCACATTTCTTCGGTAACACTATTGATTTAACCATAATAGATCAAGAGGAAGTATACAGCAAAGTTCAAGCAGAACAGATTTTGCGTGACTTCTTTAGCAAAAACACCGTTCGTTCTTTTACGTTAATTCATAAAGGAGAATCAAAGGAAGGAGCTCGATATGCAATTGGAAGCATGGTAACAGCTCAAGGAGTAACCTATAGGACCTATTTTTACCTTAAACAACAAGGCGGGACATCGGTTATACAAGAATTGCGATTTATGCGTGAATAATCTTAAATTAATGATTGAGTACGGGGTGCCAGATTTTGACACCCCGTCTTTTTTTTATTTTGGTGCAAATATGTCCCAATTTCATTTATACTGTGATATTTAGCACCTTTGCATAGTATTTTATCATTATGGATCTTAAAGAATTTATCACAGCTTCATTAAAAGAAGATGTAGGAAGTGGGGATCACACTTCGTTGTCGACAATCCCTTCAAACAAATTAGGCAAAGCCAGGCTTTTAGTAAAAGAAGAAGGTATAGTTGCCGGGATTGAAGTTGCATTAGCAATATTCAAAGAAGTTGATCCGACTTTAACTATTGATATTAAAAGCAAAGACGGAGATCGTATATCGATCGGTGATGAACTTTTTTATGTAGAAGGCCCCATACAAAGTATATTAAAAGCTGAACGACTTGTTTTGAATTGCATGCAAAGAATGAGTGGCATTGCAACAACTACAAACAAATATGTAAAAGCTATTGAAGGAACAAATGCTAAAGTTCTTGACACTAGGAAAACTACTCCTCTATTACGAGCATTAGAAAAGCAAGCTGTAAAAATTGGGGGCGGATTCAATCATCGCTTCGGGTTGTACGATATGATTTTAATTAAAGACAATCATGTTGATAGTGCCGGTGGAATTACCCAAGCATTAGAGAGTGCTAAAAAATACATTTCAGACAAAGGTCTTCAAATTCCTATCGAAATTGAAACAAGATCCTTTGAAGAAATAAAAGAAGCATTAGCATGTGGCATAGCCGATAGAATCATGTTCGACAATTTTAGTCCTGAACAAGTAAAAGAAGCGGTAAGTTTAGTTAATAAGCAATGTGAAACAGAAGCTTCAGGCGGAATAACAATAGTGAATATTAGAGAGTACGCATTAGCAGGAGTTGACTGCATTTCTGTTGGAGCATTAACTCATTCGGTAAAAAGCTTAGACCTTAGTTTGAAAATAATATAATCAGTGCTTAAACTTCTAAAGTATTTATTGCGTGTTAGTCCGTTGAAGCAAATCATCGAGATTACAAAACGGCTACGTTTGCCCGGTTTTGACGGCTTACCACTCTATGATGTACTAAACTTTTTCATAAAGCGATTAAACGAAGGAGAATTACAAGTAAGAGCTCGCTCATTGGCATTTAGTTTTTTACTTGCCCTCTTCCCTGCAATCATTTTTATTTTCACATTGATTCCGTACATTCCAATTGAACATTTTCAAGACAGGATGTTGGCATTAATTCAAACACTCCTTCCGGGCAATACTTATCAAGCAGCACGCACAACAATAGAAGATATTGTTAAGCATCAACGAGGAGGCTTACTCTCGTTTGGTTTCTTCTTTGCTTTATTTGTTTCTGCAGATGGAGTATTAGCTTTGCTAAAATGGTTTAACAAAAGTTATCATGGGAGAGAATTTAGAAAGCCATGGAAGCTTCGCTTAATATCGATAGCAATTACTATTACTCTAGCAGTATTAGTAGTATGTTCAATCACGTTAATAGTAATTAGCGAAGTAGTGTATAATTATTTGTCGAGCCCCCAACAAATTTACGATCACGTAATGCACCTATTGATTTTACAAATCGGCAAATGGATAATACTTCTTGCGCTTTGTTTTACGGCAATTTCACTATTGTATTATTATGGGCCATCAAAAGACAGAAAATTAAGATTTATATCGGCAGGGTCATCGTTAGCCACCCTATTAATTGTAGCAACTTCATTAGGGTTCAATTATTTTATAACCCATTTTGGTCAATACAACAAAGTATACGGATCAATCGGAACCTTAATAATCATCCTTATTTGGCTTTACATAAACTCACTGGTTATGTTAGTAGGATACGAACTTAATGTTGCGATACGAAAAGCCAAACAAAACGAGATTACTTCTCTTCCCATTCAGTAACACTACCGGAAACAGTATCGATTTCTTCCCAAACGCCATAAGCATTTAGTTTTTCAATTACATATTTTTCGACTCCCAGATCCCAATCAACATAACGAGTCCATTTTAAAGAATTCGAGACCTCTGTTTGTATTGCCTTCAAAAGTATTGACGAAGCAACTCCGCTTTGTCCATCGGCAGCACTACAAACATTTTGGACTTCAATCTTATAATAATAATCCTGATTATCTACATCCACATTATAGTCAGAGTAATCATGAACAGTTTCAGGGACCGAAGCTATTAATTCGAAATGGACATTATCAGTAGATCTAAAAATATTATATCGATCAACTAAATCAGGTCTATAAGAAGGAGTTCCCCACTCAGTTAAAACGAATAAATCATTTACAACAGTTGATCGAGTTACATCAACAACTTGTTTACCAATATCGCTTATCGGAGTTGCTGAAGCAGTATCACTCCACGAATCGAAATTAGCATCACCACAAATTGCCAAAGCGCGAATTTGGTAAGAGAACTCAGTAGGACAATAAGCAGTAGTATCATCAAAAAGTGTTACTGATGTATCAACAGAAGTCAGAAGTTGGAATGACCCACCTACATCTTTACGATAAATTTCATACCCTCCAAAGTCGCAACCGATATAAGGAGACCAAGTCAAATTCACTTTCATAAATCCGGCGACAGCATTCAACTCCATCGTAGCATGAGATTTCAATGCTGATAATGGCTGACGATTGCCGCATCTATCAACAGCACTTACTTTATATTCATAAGAATTCTGCAGCGTATTTAATCCGTAGTCAATATACTCAGGTGCGGCACCTGAAATTGCTGCAGTGTTTTGAGAAATTGAAGCAATACTATCGAAGCTTGAAGTTGAAGTATTATATCGATAAACCACATAATAATCCATGTCTTGTTGTAAGCACAACTGCCAATTTACTTTCACACTACTATTATCGACTACCGAAACTCTATAAATTCTAGTTGGAGGCGGCGGCAATTGATCGTAAACAGTAATTAAGTCAGGCATTGAAATAGAATCAGTGCAACCTCCCTGATTTATGACCACCAAACTAGGAGTAAAACTTCCTGCTCCGGTATATACATAAGTTGGATTTTGCAATATAGAAGTATCCCCATTGCCAAAATACCATAGGTAAAGAGGATTATCGAGGCCGGAAGATTCATTTACAAAATTCACCTGTAAAGGATCACATCCCTCCTGAATATCGGTAGAGAACGAAGCCTGAGGACTTAGTGAAACATGCACCGGAACGGGGTCAACAATAGTATCAGAACAACCTCCAATATTTTTCGCTATCAATGTTATCTGATAGTCACCCGGAAAAGCATATGTATAAGAAGGGTTACTACCATATAATATAGTTCCATCACCCATGAGCCAAATTAAAGAATCGGCAGAAGTAGCAAGAGAGTTAAACGAAACAGTTAAAGGAGAACATCCAACTGAATCAGACTTCACAAACTGAGCATTTGGAGATGCCGAAGTCGTTATAGGTTGCGGATAAGTGAAAATAGTAGAACATCCAGTAGCATCAATAGCATACAACGAAACTACATAAGACCCTGTATCAGCATAAAGGTGAACAGGATTTTGAATTGAATCAATTGTTCCATCACCAAAATTCCATATCCAACCAACAGCGCCTGAAGACATATCACTAAATGTAACTGACAGAGGAGAACATCCTGAAATATTTGAAACCGCAAACTGAGGAATTGCACCGTTAACAGTAATATAATTTGTACGAGTTAAAGTATCAGAACAACCATTAGCGTTAGTAGCAATAAGAGTTACGGTATAAACGCCAGGAGTTGAATAAATATGCGAAGGATTCATTAATGTAGAACTACTGCCATCACCAAAATCCCACTGCCATGAAACGGCATTTAAAGAAGAGTCTGCAAAATTCACCATAAACGGTAAACAACCTGTCGTTGAATCAGCATTGAACAATGCAGTAGAAGTAAGAACAGACACTAGTGTATCAACATGCAAAGTATCGAAGCAACCAGATACAGATTCTACGATTAATTGCACATCATAAAAACCATCTACATTATAAGTATGCACAGGGTTTTGCAAATTCGAAGTTGTTCCATCACCGAAATCCCATTGCCATGACAAAGGATTAATTGATGAATCGGCAAAAGCTACAGTTGCAGGATTACAACCATGAGTAAGACTAGGATAAAAAGTAGCGTCAGTAACTTGAATATTTGGTTTAGAAATCGACACTTTACAACCATTAACATCAGTAATTGTTAAAGTTATTGGACTATTGGGAGCTTTTAAATAAACATGGCTCGGACTTTGAACATCTGAAGTATCTCCATCACCAAAATCCCATCGCCACGCTACAGCATCAACACTTAAATCTTGGAAGTTTATAGTTACCGGCAAGCAATTTTGACTTTGAACATAAGTAAAATCCGCTGAACGGTTTGGAACATAAATAGCATTAGGAATAGTTATAGTACTACTACAAACATTTTTATAAGCTGTTAGAGTAACATCATGATAACCTAACTGACTATAATAATGATAAAGACTATTCGAAGTAGAAGATGATCCATCTCCAAAAGTCCATAACCACGAATCACTATTAGTACTTTGATTTGTGAAATAAGTATACACCCAAGAACAATTTGAAGTTGGCGTTGAAAAAACAAATGCGGCTTGAGGATTGAACACCTCAATTAAATAACTCAATGGATAATTAATACTGCAACCATTTATATCCACTACGGTTAATGAAACTTGAAAGATTCCACTATCACCATACACGTGATAAGGGTTTTTTAATGTTGAAGTATTACCATCACCAAAATCCCAATAGTATTGCGAAAAATTAATATTCCCCGCATTAAATGAAATTGAATCATTCGCACAAGACCTTCTTGTACTAGCGGAAATCGGATTAGTAACATTAACAGCAAACGACTTTGCAACGAATGCACTGCAACCATTCGTATCTGTTGAATTCAAACTTATAACATAGCTAGCATTTAAGCTTGGATATGTATGGGAAGCACTAGCATTAGTAGAAGTACTTCCGCCACCAAAATCCCATAAATAAGTATTTGCAATTAATGGTGAACCAACATTAACAATTACACCGGTACATGTATTTATTGTTGAAATATTAAAATCAGTTATCGGCTTAGTAACATAGTACCATTCATTCATAAACACTGTATCTACAATACCTCCGTGAGTAACTATTGCAGAGACCACAAAAGTTCCACTATCTGTAAATGTATGTTCAGGATTAAGATCGGTAGACGTTACACCATCACCAAAATCCCACACAATTGAAGTAGTTCCGGGAAGTGGAGAAACGAAATTAACAGTATATGGTGCGCAATGGTATTGTATTGGAGGAGGAGGAATAGAATCATTCCCGATAGGAGAGCCACCTGAACCGGTTGAACCCATTGAAACCGGAGGATAATTATACAGAAATTGACAACTATCATTTCCTATTGTTAATGAAATAGTATAAGGACCAGTTCCTGTATAAATGTGCGTAGGATTTTCTAAAGTTGACGTTGAGCCATCACCAAAATTCCACGACCACCAAGTAGCTTGTGTTGAATTTGCATGAAACTGAACATTAAAAGCAGGAATAGTATCAGCTGTAAAAAAAGAAGGTGCCGCACCCAATCCTGTAATATGAACTGAATTAGTTGCACTTAGAGTTGTTATACAACC